>Ga0207710_10000167_pt1 | contig 69349 bp, 60 predicted proteins | sample KBSS24metaG_FD_184400 | JGI IMG/M metagenome (GOLD analysis project Ga0207710, IMG submission 184400) | Switchgrass rhizosphere microbial communities from Kellogg Biological Station, Michigan, USA - KBS S2-4 metaG (SPAdes) (version 2) | ecosystem: Host-associated > Plants > Roots > Rhizosphere...
CTCAGCGCCCATCCTGGAAGCGAGCCAGCCGCAAGCAAGTACCAGGACAATCGCACCCGCGGTTACAGCCCAGCGAGCTGCGAGCACCGCACGCAAGAGCGGCTCGTAGGCGCGCTTGGCGGCCGCGACCAGGAAGTTGTCTCCCTCCCGGAGTTTGTTTGTCAGTAACAATGCGCAGCCCGCCGGCACGAACGTGATCGAGAAGACGAGAGCGCCCACAAGGGCCGCAATCACGGCATACGCCATAGGGTGAAACATCTTGCCTTCCACACCGCTCAGCGCAAAGATTGGCAGGTTCACCAATACGATGACGACGACGCTCACCAGACTGGGCCGGAACACTTCCCGCGTCGCCTGATACACCACCTCCAGACGTGCACCGCGCGGCAAGAGCCCACCTCGAGTGTGTTGAGCCTCCGATAACCGCAGAATGCAGTTTTCGACAATGATCAATGCGCCATCCACGATCAGCCCGAAGTCCAGCGCACCCAGGCTCATAAGATTGCCGCTGACACGGTTCTGCACCATTCCGGTGAACGTGGCCAGCAGTGAGAGCGGGATGACGAGGGCCGTCAGGAGGGCCGCGCGCAAATTGCCGAGGAAAACAAACAAGACTGCCACGACCAGAAACGCCCCTTCGAAGAGATTCTTCTGGACGGTTGCAATGGTCTTGTTGACAAGCACAGTGCGATCGTAGACGGCTTCAGTTTTTACCCCCGGTGGCAGGGTCGCATTGATTGCAGCGAGACGGGCCCCCACCCGTTGTGAGACGGTACGGCTGTTCTCACCGATGAGCATCAGCGCGGTGCCCAGCACCGTTTCCGCATTATCCTGGGTGGCGGCCCCGGTACGCAGTTCCTTCCCAAAGCCAACCTCCGCAACGTCGCTCACCGTAACAGGGATGTGGTCACGGCTGGCCACGACCGTACGGCGCAGCGCCTCCAGATCGGCAATCTGGCCGGGTACCCTGACCAGTTTCTGCTCACCATTGGTTTCGATGTAGCCTGCGCCGACATTGATGTTGTTGGCTTCGAGTGCCTTGATGAGCTCGCCCAAGGTGAGCCCGAAGGCCAACAGACGGGCGGGATCGGGGGCAACCTGGTATTGCTTGGCATTCCCGCCGATGCTGTTGACTTCAGAGACACCCGGGACCTGCCGCAATTGCGGCCGGATGATCCAGTCCTGGATGCTGCGCAGGTCGGTGGGTGTGTACGCGGTTCCGTCGGGCTTGCGGGCACCGCGCTCCGCCCTCACGGTGTACATGTAAATCTCGCCGAGGCCGGTGGAGACCGGCCCCATCTCGGGATTCACGCCCGCCGGCAGCTGATTCTTGATTTGTTGCAGGCGCTCGTTGACGAGCTGGCGCGCAAAATAGACGCTCGTGCCGTCTTTGAAGATGACCGTGACTTGGGACAGGCCGTAGGCCGAAACCGACCGCGTACTCTGCAGGTCCGGCAGCCCGGCCATGGCCGTCTCCACCAGGAAGGTGACTCGCTGTTCCGTCTCGAGCGGCGAATACCCCGGTGCCTGCGTGTTGATTTGCACCTGAACATTCGTGATGTCCGGCACGGCGTCGATCGGCAGCCGTTGGTATTGCAGGCAGCCGTAGATACCAAAACCGACCGCAAGGACCATGACCAGCCAACGATTCTGGATGGCAAAACGAATCACCCCATCAATCATGCCGGTTACTCCTCAGCTTCGGACTTGAGCAGGTCCGCTTTGATGAGATAGCTGTTACGCCCTGCGTAGAGCTCACCTGCATTCAGTCCCTGGAGGACTTCCACTGCATCCTGCGCACGGCGTCCCAGTTCAACCGGCCGGGGCTCGAAGCGCTGCTGCGTCCGCACGAAAACGACCGGCTTGCCTTGCAACTCCTGCAGCGCCCCCGGAATGACCGCGACAGCTACCTGTGCATCGCCGGTTACAACCTGCCCGGTGACAAATTGACCGGCGACCCAATGTCCGTCCCGGTTATCGATGACCGCTCTCGCGGTGACGCTCTGAGTGTCGGTTTCTCCCGTAGGAGAGATATATTCGATTCGAGCTTCCGCTCTGGCGTCCTCATCCGCACTCTGGATGAATACCGTCATTCCCGGACGTATGTGGTCCAGGTCGCGCGCAAACACCGAAAACTCAACCCAGACGGTGGATAGATCCGCGATCCGCATCAACAGGGTGCTGCTGTCAACGGCATCCCCTGGATTGGCTCTTCGATCCAACAGGCGGCCCGTGAGCTGGGACCGAACCGGATAGACCTGGAGACTCTCGTTGGATTCAACGGTCAGCATTTCCTCGCCCTTGCTGACTGCGTCCCCGGCACGCTTACTCACGCTGCGCACCACGCCGGGATAACGGGCGCGGATCTCCTGCTCCCGCTCGGCGTTGGGGCGAATGCTGCCGTACAACGTGAGTGTCGTTCGAATCCGGGCAGATTGGGCAGGTACAACTTCGATTCCAGCGGCCCGCGCCGCCTCGGGTGAGATCGCACCACCCGCAGTTTTCACTTCGTCCTGAGCCTCCGAGGAGGCCGAGGTTGAACTGGGATGTCTCGAGCAGCCGCTGTTCGATATGAGAGTGCATGCGAGCGCGGTGGCCATCAGGGTACGGAGGCTATGCTGCATAAAAATCCTGTATTGATTCACTTGCGCCCGGATCATGGGAGCTCCCTGGTGGTGGGTTCGCTGATGATGGGCTCCGCGGTGAGCCGCTCGATCTCGGCCGTCAGCCGGTGATAGTCAGCCGCGGCATCGATCACCGCAGCACGAAGGCTGACGAGCTCCTGTTGCGCTACCCCCAACTCCAGGTAGGAGAATCGACCCCGGTCATAGCCGAATTGTGTCTGGTCCAGGGCCGCGCGGGCCTGTGGTAGTGCCTCGCTTTGCAGGGTATTCAGCAAATCACGGCTGGAGAGAAGCTGTTGATAAAGGGCGAATAGCTGCGCCTGAAGGCGGATTCTGGTGGCTTTCTCCTGTGAGTCCGTCTGCTGGCGACGCACACGCGCCTCAGCAATGGCACCCTGGTTGCGATCGAACAATGGCAGTGCAGCGGAGATGCCGGCCGTGAACCCAACGTCGCCGGTAGCTTGAAAGCGCCTGAGGCCGACAGCGACGGTTAGATTGGGTCGCGCTTGCGACTGGGCCAAGCGAAGTTCAGCCTCACGAAGCCGTGTCTCCGAGGCAAACCGCACCAGGTCGGGATTCCGATCCATTCGCTCCTGCAGTGATTCCAAGGGGACGAAAGGCTCGAGTTGCAACAAATCGGCACGTGCGGATTTGAACGAAACGTCGGTCTCACCCCACATCGCAACCAACACGCGCCTTGCGCCCCTGAGCACGCTCTCAGCTTGCCGCTCATCCGCGCGTGCCCGGGTGACTGCGATTTGCGCGCGGCTCAGTTCGGCCTGCGGGATGCGGGCGGCCGCCACTCGCGCTGCGATGGTTTTGGTCGTTCGCTCGGTAAGAGAGGTGGTCTGCGCGGCGAGTGATACCCGCTCCTGCGCTGCCACTACGTCGATGAATCGCCGGACCACCTCAGCGAGCGCATCGAGTTGCTGCGCCTGCTGCTCGGTCGTTGCGACATCGCGTTCGGCACCGGCCACCGCAATGCGCCGGCCGCGTTTGTCGCCGAGCTCGAGTACCTGACTCAAACCGAGCGTCGCCTGCCGCTCGTCAGGGGATGCAGCAATTCCTCGTGCCGCAAGTCCATCGACCTCGAGGGAAATCTCAGGATTCGGGCGCAGAGCCGCCTGGGTGATCCGAGCGTCCGCGGCTTTCAGTTCGAATGCACTGGCCTGCAGATCAGGATTGCGAGCGATCGTAGCTTCAATGGCTTGAGCAAGCGTGAGTGCGCCATCCGACGGCTCGCCAGGGGTCGCGGCCACGGCCGAGTAGGGTGCGCTCAACACGCACGCAATCACGCACGCTTGTCGCAAGCGCGCGGCAGAAAATCTCATGAAATGTCTCCAAAACAGAAATCCCGTGCGCGGAGCACGAGCTGTTCAACAACTCAACGGACAGGTTGTGGAGACTTAGACTGGAGGGCCGCGCGGTGGCGGGAGAAGCTCAAACAGTGGCGTCGGGACGGGGATCTTCCGCGCAGAGTAGCCGATCCACCTGGAGGGGCGCCGTACGAGACCGAGCACGATCGCAGCGGCGATCAGTATCGGCAGTAGGTTAACGCCGAGCGTATCCTGTTTGACGAGCACGTTTCCGACCACGCTGACATCCAGGTCTGCGTGCGAACCATTCGCGCCGAAGTGAAAGTCCGCATTGCCATCCTCGACCAGGTGAACGCTGGAGCGAGGCTCACCGCCATCGAAACACAGGTGCAAATGCGTGCCGCTGACCCGCGCCATGATCAGGAGGGCGCAGGCAACGAAAAGTAAAGCGCGAGCTGTAGGGGAGGGACCGGCCTTCACGCAGCTAGTATCGGGGAGTTGCCGCTGCTCATCAATGCTTTGACCGGAGAAATCCCGGATTCGCTCCTGAGCTTCACCTTCTGTCAGGACAGATGCATCCTCTCAATTGCCGCTGCGGAGCCAGGGTGAAATGGACAAGCTCCAGACATTGGCTCCACCGTTGTCCCAGCTCTCGATGCGCGATAGATCGGCTCGCGCTTGTGTGGGCGTGCGCGGAAAGTGCAATGGCACGCTACGATCGCTGCTGAAGTACAGAGTATGACCGTCGGGAGCTATGTTGGGCTCATTGTCCGAGCTCCAGCCATTCGTATCGTCTCCGCCATACCGTAACGGAATCACATCGCCCCAGGTTCCGTTGTGATTGAAGACGATGTAAAGGTGTTCTTTCGTATCGTTGGCGCGGCGTCCGGCGCTGGCGAAAACCAGCAGCGATTGGTCCGGTGCAATCTCGGGATCAACATCGGCTGTGGCCGGGCTGCTGAACGGTAGCGGTTCCGCGGTTTGATAATGACCCTCTGCCCAGCGTGCTCGGTAGAGTTGCATCGTGCGCGGCTCGGCGATCTCCAGGAAATAGATGCTGTTGTCCGCCGCGACACTGGGGGCGTAGGTCCGCGGTCCAATATTGACGGTCTCCGGCAGGTGCACGGGCGTTCCCCAGCCTCCGTTGCGGCGATCGACGCGCCACACGTGCGAGACTCGCTCCTGGATGCCAGGCACCGGACGAGACGATACGAAAACCAGGTAAGAGCCATCCGGGGCCATTGACGGGTGCTGATCATTCCACTGCCCGGAGAACGAAGCGATCTTCGGTTGGGTCCAGCGTCCTCCGACCAGTTGGGATTCGAAGATAGTGCCGGCGCCTGCCCCGCTGCGCGTGAACAACAGTGTGTTTCCATCTCGCGTGAAGGTGGGTGAACCGTCATTCGCGGGTCCGGAAACGACGCCTGGCGCGAATATCGTCGGAGCCTCGGTGGTAGCCGGCGCAGCCAATGCGTTGCCCAGGAAGGAAAGCAGCAAGACTGCGACCGGCAGATGGTGGGCGGCTCTGCAAGTCAATGCTGTGATGCTGGGCCTCGTGCCTTGGTGTTGCATTCGATCCTACCCGCGCGGGCTTGAGTTGAATTAGAGACTGCAGCGCAACAGTCTAGCGGGTGCAGGGGGATGGCCGTTGCCTGATCAGACGAACAGAGGGAATTTCGCGATGACGGCCGCCCGGATTCTCAATGCTCTATGCCCAGGTGCAGGGCGGCCGTGGTCCGATCAGACGAGCTGAGGGGATTTCGCGATGGCCCTCAGCGGTTCACAATGCTCGCGGTTGAGGCGCGCATGATGATCGCGGGTGTCAGCCGCGCTGCAGACTTCGCAGCCCCGTGATCATCGACGGCATCCCAACCTGAATTGGCGATGTAGAAAAACGTGTCGCCCACGATTACGCCGTGGGTAGGTGCGCCGAGCGTGCTCGTCGCGCGCTCGATGGCCGTCTCTTTCAGAATTGTTGCTTTTGACGCATCCAAAGTGAATGCAACGATTCGCACGGGGGAGGTGCCGTTCTGCACGGCGATAAGAGAATTCCCGTGACAATAAAGACCGTCGATTCCGTCCAGCGCATGCCGGTTCTCCATCGGCAGCCATCTCGCAGTACCCGTTTCCAGATCGAGCTCAGCTATTCCACGAACATAGTCCGGAACGAAGGCGTGTAGATCGCCAGCGCATAGGGCAATCGTCTGCGGCGAGATAAAGTCTCCGTGATCGATCCGCTGCAGGGTGCCCGCATTCAATCGATAGATTCCGCCGCCATTCCCATCCGAAACGATCGGATCGCCATGATGTGTGAGAACCATGTCACCAAGATTGCTGCCCGGGGGCCCGATATATCGAGCGAGGAGAGTGCCCTGATCCAGGTGATATTCAAGAATGACTGATCGACCCGAGTCCACGGGTGCGACACCGGGGAATCCGTCCAAGGCTACTTCCGTGACCCACAATCGTCTGCGAGCGGTGTCGACTTTGAGCGCCATCATTGGCCAGTGGTCCGGCGAATCCGCGAAGACCTTGCTATGGCCGGCAGCATCGAGGGCAACGATGTTGTGTTCCAGGATCGAGGTCACAAAGAACCGCCTCGAGCGCGAATCGTAGTCGATGTCCTCCGCGAGCCGGCCGGAGTCGGACAGTGTGATCACCGGCTTGGCGATCGAAAGTGCCGCCACGTTGCGGCTCAGATGCGCATCGATCGCGCTGCGTACCGGCTGAAACAGCGGCGCATCCAAGACGGGATGACTTTGCCCCATCGCGACAAAATGACGGGCTTCATTCAAGGCCTCGTCAGTGCGACCCAGTTCCAGTTGGGCCCGCGCCACCTCCAGCACCGATGCAGGCGAGCCGTTCAGGAACACCCTCAACCGCTCGGCGCTCGCGAGGAATGCTGTCCAGTCGGCGCGCTTCTTCTCGCTGACGAGAGTTTCACGCAGTTGCCGGAATGCTTCAGAGGCTGGTAAACCACCCTCAGCGGCGAATCCAGTCTGTGCGATTGCCAGGAAAAAGGCGGCCCCGCACATCCAGATGCCAATGCACCGGCCTTTCGCAGGGCCCTTCACCGGTATTCAGCTGCATTCATGCACAGCGCCTCCTGGCGGGGATCCTGTTCGTCCAGCTTTCTTGCCGGAACACTAGCTGTGGCAGGAGTCGGAAGCAATCCCAACCGGGCGTGGTTTATTTCGTCGAGCGAGGGGGTGTTTTTCGTTGCAGACTTGCGTGGCGGATCAGTTGGTCATACAGCGCTTGCGCAGCCGGCGACAGGTGCGAATTTTTCGGAGAGATCAGCACTAGAGTCCGCGACACCGCCGGCTCGACGAGGGCGACGACCCGAATTCTCGGATAGGCTTCTCTTTGCACCGCCAGGCTCGGAACCACAGCCGCGCCGACTCCTTCGGAGACGAGGCCCAGTGCCGTGGAGCTGCGCTGGACTTCATAGTAGGCCCGTAACTTCGGCACATCGTCTGACAGTGCCAGGTCCAGCAGGGGGCGATTGCCACTCACCTGGCCGGCGAAGATCAGTGGATAGGGTTCCAGTTGTCGCCACGACACGCTCTTGCTGCCCGCCAGCGGGTGATCGTCGCGGCAGATCAGGACGAACCGGTCGCGCAGCAACGGCACGCTGATCAGCTCGGAGCCGTGGGCGCCCGCAATGTTGATGCCAAACTCGGCCTCACGCCTCATGACCGCCTCGGCCACCCCATACGAGGAATGATCGAATATCTTGATCCGATTGTTGGGATAACGGGAGGAATACTCTTGAATGACTCGTGGCAGATATCGCACTCCCACTGTGGGCACACACGCAATCGCAACATCGCCGCGAAGCGCCTTGCCTGTCTCCCGTATCTCGGTCAAGGCAGTTTCGAGCTCACCCAACAACCGGCGGGAGCGAGGCAGGAACTCACGGCCGACCTGGGTGAGCTCTACTGAACGGGTGGTGCGCTCAATCAACTTGACACCCAGGAACGCCTCCAGGGTTTGCAACCGGCGCGACAACGCCGTCTGGGTGATATGCAGCTCAGCGGCGGCGCGCCGGAAGTTGCGGTGCACGGCAACGGCAATGAATCCTTGAACTCCGGCCGTATCGATCTTCACGGTGTCTCCCGGGCCCGCCAGCGGACGAGCCTCGAATAGTTTGATGCAGGCGGCTCATCAATAAGAATGATAAATGCATTGGGCGCAGTTTTGCACCTCCGGCAGAATCGCTCTCGGAGGATAGAAACATGCTCACTGTCGAATCAACTGCCGCCAGCGTGACCGCGATTTTCACGGCGATGGAACGCCGGCTGGACGTCATCCGCGCGAGGCTCCGCCGTCCGCTCACGCTGAGCGAAAAACTGCTGCTCGGCCATGCCGACCGGCCGGAGGATCAGGAATTGATCTGCGGCCGCAGCTACCTGCAGTTACGTCCCGACCGCGTCATCTTCCAGGATGTGCTGGGGCAGACCGGCATGCTGCAATTCATGCAAAGCGGCCGCCAGCACGTCGCGGTTCCAACGACGATCCACTGTGATCATCTGATCCAGGCGCGCCACGACGCGCGGCGCGATCTTCGGGATTCGCTTGCCGATAACGATGAAGTCTACAGCTTCCTGCGCCAGGTGGCGGCGAAGTACGGCGCCGGTTTCTGGGGCCCGGGAGCTGGCATCATCCACCAGGTTGTGTTGGAAAATTACGCCTTTCCGGGTCAATTGCTCATTGGCACGGATTCACACACTCCCAATGCAGGCGGTCTGGGTGCTTGCGCGGTAGGTGTGGGCGGAGCCGATGCAGTGGAGGTCATCTGCGGCTTGCCGTGGGAAATCCTTTATCCGCGGCGAATCGGGGTTTATCTGACTGGCCAGCTCGCAGGTTGGACGGCCCCCAAGGATGTCATCCTTTCAATCGCCGGCAGACTGACGGTCTGCGGCGCGAACAATGCGATCGTTGAATACATCGGGCCAGGGGCACGGACAATCAGTGCAACCGGCAAGGCAACGATCACCAACATGGGAGCCGAGATCGGCGCCACCACTTCGGTATTTCCGGCTGACAATCACATGCTCCTGTATCTCAAGGCCACGCACAGAGCGGATCTCATTCCGATCATTGCGGGCCAGCGGCAATTGCTCGAGCCCGATCCGCAGGTGGAGCTCGACCCGGAAGCCCACTACGATCGGGTGTTGCGCCTGGATCTTTCGACACTGGAGCCGCACATCGCAGGTCCGCATTCGCCCGACCGTGTGCGCCCCATTTCCCAACTCGCTGCTGAGGTGGCCGACTCGCGTAACGCCTTTCCGCAGACCATATCGGCCGCGCTGATTGGCAGCTGCACTAATTCGTCTTACCAGGACATGAGTCGGGCAGCCGACGTGGCGAGGCAGGCCCGCACTCGAGGCACGAAGGCTGTCGTGTCCTATCTGGTCACGCCAGGCTCCGAGCAGGTACGCGCCACGATCGAGCGGGACGGGCAATTGGCATCTCTGGAGGCGATTGGTGGCACGGTGCTGGCGAACGCCTGCGGCCCATGTATCGGTCAATGGCGCCGATCGCAACAGGCTGCACAACTGCCGAATGCCATAGTCACTTCCTATAACCGCAATTTCCCGGGCCGCAACGACGGCCAACGAACAACGATGAATTTCATCGCCAGTCCTGAGATTGCCACGGCGATGGCGCTTGCCGGCAGGCTGTCATTCAATCCTCTCACCGACGCCCTGACAGCTCCCGACGGTAGTGTGTTCAGGTTGAGGCCCCCCGAAACCGCGCCTGAGGTGCCGCCCGGCGATTTCGAGGCGCGGCGCGAGCGTTACATACCTCCACCTGAGGACGGAAGCGCCATCGAAATCGTGGTTGACCCGGCAAGCGAACGAATACAGTTGCTACAGCCCTGGCCCGCGTGGGACGGCCGTGATTTGACCGACATGCCGGTACTGATCAAGACGGAGGGCAAGACCACTACCGATCATATCTCCCCCGCGGGACCGTGGCTGCGCTATCGCGGCCATCTGGAGAGATTCAGCGACAACCTGTTGCTCGGCGCGTTGAACGCTCATACGCACGAAGTTGGCAAGACGTTGAACGTGTTAACAGGCAGGAGCGGTGAATCAATCGCTGCGGTGGCACGCGCCTATCGAGCCATTAAGATGCCTTGGGTCATAGTGGGCGATACCAACTACGGCGAGGGAAGCAGCCGGGAACATGCTGCGCTGTGTCCACGATTCCTGGGAGGAGTCGCCGTCATTGCCCGCAGTTTCGCGCGTATTCACGAGACCAATCTGAAAAAGCAGGGCCTGCTCGCACTGACTTTTGCGGACGCTGCGGATTACGACAGGATCCGAATGGATGACCGGATAAGTCTGCTCGATCTGCGCTGCCTCGCGGCTCACTCGCCCGTTGAGTGCCGCTTGGACCATGCCGATGGCTCGTCGGAGACTCTGACGCTGAATCATTCGTTCACGCAGCCGCAGATCGCCTGGTTTCGGGCCGGCTCGGCTCTGAACTCTAGAATTTCGCCTTCGCCCGAGGCACAGGCCTGAGGATCGCCGGAAGGGGTGTGACATGCATCGAAATGCTCACTGCGAGGTCAACGGGAACTGAATGCTCTGTAGCAAAGACTGCTTCAGCGAACTGACGGGCGTGGCATCGTAGCGGCCGTCGAGCAAGCCAAATTTGTCTTCACCATTCAGTGCCCGATAGGTCCAGCCGATGGAAGGATTGCTCTGCAGATAGGCGGTCAGGCTCTGGAACCACTGTCCCTGGCTGCCGGGAGCCGTGTTCTCGAGGTCCGCGTTATCGTTGCCAGTGCCCAGCTCGCTCAACCAGACCGGCGTGCTGCCGGTGGCGCTGATGTAGCCCCAGAACTGATTGCGGACTGCATCCAGGCTGGCCGCCGTGGTGTTGGCGTTGAACCAGGGCTGCTTCGCGAGCGCCGGTCCGTAGTCACGCGCCGTATATACAAGCTGGCCCTGAACGTCCAGTACGATGGGGTTGGTGGCGACGCCCATCAGGTTTGCGCCCTTCCAGCCGCAGACACGGTTGTAGCAGTCGGTACCCGCGACGAAGACCAGGAGTTTGGGATTGATGGTCAGAATGGCGTTTCCCGCGGCTTGCGCCGCTACTGGCCAATTCCTTGCGGTGAGAGAGGTGGGGCAGCCGTTCGTTGCGGTGTCGCCGGTCCAACAGGCACCGCTGGTGGCGGTGGCGCCAGTCAAGTGCGGAGCGCTACGCAGGTCCACTCCGATCACGGTCGGATTGCCGTTGAAAGTGAACCTGGGGGCGCTGTAACGCACAGCCATGGTCTGCCAGTCGGCCAGCCAGTTTTCCTGGGGGTAGGCGTTGGTGTACCACAAGCCGCTCGCTTCGCTTGAATTACCGGCCTCGGAGCAGTGGTTGTCGAGGATGACCCGCAGACCGATGGATCCGGCGTAACTGACGATAGTATCGAGGTCAGTGAGCGCGCGCTGACCGACAAGGGCCGTGTTGGCGCCAGCATTGGTTGTGAAATGGGTCGGGGTCGGATTGCGCTCCACCAGCTCATTCGAGAACGGTATGCGGATTACGTTGTAACCCAGGGACCTGATGGTGTTTAGAACTGCCTGGTAATCCTGCGTATTCAGCCCATGGACGAGGTGGTCAGTGGACTCGAATCCGTACCAGTTGATTCCGGCAATGCGCACCGGTGTGCCATTGGCATCGAGGATTTCACTCCCGCTGGTGTGCCAGTAGCCGGCCCCGGGGCTGGTACCCATAGTGAGCCCCGTGGGCGTTGCGTTGACTGGCGCGGAGTTTGCGCTCGTGCCAGCCGCGTTGCCGGCTGCGACGACATAGAAATAACGGGTGCCGTTTTTTACCGCTTTGTCCGTAAAAGCGTTCGTTGTCGGTGTGGCGATCTGAGTCCATGGCCCACCGCTCTGCGTTGATCGGCTGAGCAGATAAGCGGTCGCATCGGTGCTCACCATCCAAGTCAGCATGACTTGGGCATTCCCGGCGGCGGCCCGCAGTCCGCTCGGCACCGCAGGCGCTCGCATGACGACACCCGAAGTGGGTGCCTTAAACTCAGGACCCGGATCGGGGGCACCGCAGCCGGCGAACGGCAGTGCCAGCAGTAAGCCGAGCACCAGGCGCATTCGGGTTATAACCGACCGTGCCAACCCCACCGCCGCAGTCATTGCGACACCCGGCCGCGCCAACCCCACCACCGCAGTCATTGCGACACCCGGCCGCGCCAACACCACCGCAGTCATTGTGCTACCCGACCGTGCCAACATCATCGCCGCAGTCATTGTGCCACCCACCGTTTGTCTTCCCCGCAGCTTCATTGCTGCATCAGCGCGGTGTACCCGGGCTGTGAATGCCGGCCAGGCCGCCTTCGAATTCCCGTGGTGACTGATCCTCCAGAATCCGACGGACGTCGGACACCAGCGTCAGCGGCAGATCGTAGCCCGTCACCGTGCCGTCGGCGCCCAGCTCGAAGGGAACCCATGCCTCGTAGAAGATTTTGCTGCCGCCTCGATAGGGGACTGCGGCGATCTTCAACGCGACACTTTCCTGGGCCGTTCGATAGAGGAAAACATCATCATGCAGCGGATCAAACACGCGTTCCTCGCCCCTGGCGTAGCCGTAACGCCCGAGCAGCCGATCGAAATTGGCTACGCAAGCTTCCGGGGAAGCGCTGGTTTCCTGTGTGCCGCCCAAGAGGAAGGAGTGACGCAACTTGAGCGCGGGAGCGCTTTTCATGATGGCGGAAAAATCTTCGAGCAGCTGCCTGATGGGCCCAAGTTTTGGGGCGGGCAGAAAAAAGACACCTGGTGTCGCACGCGTCACCAGCTCCGCCACCTGCGGCGGCCACAAGCGCACGGTGACGACATCATTCCCCCGCTCGAACCGATACAAGACCGGGATTGTCAGAGTCTCGCCCCACTCGTCGCCAAGCCGGTTTCGAGCCACATGTACGTACTCGAAGACAATCCGCGAAGTCTCTTGATCCAGCCGGGTTCGCAACCCGGTCAGTTCCGCAGTCCCTTCACCGACGCTCGTGTACTGTTGACGGCTCTGGCTCCGCAGCGCGGCCTCAATCTCGGGTAGCAGCCAACGCTCGTCGATGGGCGAGCGCGCGGGGTCGGCTCCGCGGAAGATCAGAGTAACTGGGGGCGTTGCCGGGAGGTAATACTGGGTGAGTTGCGCGGCAGCCGCCGATGTCGACCAAAGAACAAAGACCGCGGCAGCGAGGAGCTTGCGCGACACGAACCGGAGGTCGGACCTCATACGCATCTTAAGGTGATTTCACTGTCAAAATGACTTTCACGGTCATATTGACGAAGCTCCTGTCCACGTAGCCGATAGCGTGCGGGTCGGCGGCAACGGCTTTCACGACATCCTCACCCGAGGGTAACTCCTTGGGAGCGGAGGCCTTGCCGGTAAATACGAGTTTCGACCAATTCGCCTTCACCTGGCTGTCCGCTTTACCGACGACCTTGGTATAGAACTCCCGGCGGGCGCGCGACGGATTTGCAATATCCACCGGCGTCATCGTATTGGAATCTCCCAAATAGACCCGCGATATCTCGCTGGCGGTGATGGTGGTGGTGGTGCTTTGTGCGCTGACGATGACAACGACATCTGCGCGCGCTTGTTGTAAGACGGCCGCAAATACCAGGCCGGCGGCAATCATGGTCTTGCTGGATCGTTTCATGATTGCCTTTCCTCAGAACACGAAATCGAGTGTCATGCTGGCCACTGTCACCGGGCCGCGAAATCCCGGGCGCACGTTGATGAAGAGCCCGTTGCCCTCCGGACTCACGCGGTCGACCTGCAACTTCAGATCGACCGATTCGTGCACGTCCCAACGTACGCCGGCGGCAAATGAGTGTTGATCGGCGCCGACGGAGTTGATGAGCTGGTCGACACCCAGCGCAAGCGGCAGGAGCGCCCCGAATCGGGGTATGGTCGTGTCCGTACGCGCACTGGTCACTTTCTGCCGTGCGTAGATCGCATAAGGCGTGAATTTCCGCACGCGGTAGCCGGCAAGCAGGTACTGCCCATCGGTGCTGGCCAGGAAGCCGCCGCCGGTCGCCTTGGTAATCTCACCCTGGACGGTCAGATGAGTGTCGTCAAAGCTCAAGCCGAAGTCGGTAAAGTCGAATGGCACATTCACGGGATTCAGCCGGTTGGCGAGCGCGGTAAATCCCGCGGCATTGACCGCGGTGAGCAGTTGGGTAACCGTCGCGGAGCGGGAGGTAAATGACGACTGACTGCGCCCAACACGCAGGGTTAGCGGTCCAACGGTAACATTGGCGTTCGCGCCCCAGTTCTTCCGGGATTGGATGGCGGCCCCGGCAAAGTTCAGGTCGGTCTTACCGTAAAAGACCTGCGCACTGATGTCGGCTGGGCCAACGGTTTTGCGGTAGAGAATATCCGCGCCGTCGTCACTGTCGAACGGTATCTGCCCATACACTTCGATTGGCGGGCGGACCCAGGTATTGGAGTAGCCGACCTGCCGATAGTCGGAGCTCATGAACACCGGCAACTGGATTCTGCCGACGCGTACCGAGACATCGCGCGTCAACTCGGCCTTCACGAAGAACACGGGTACATCGAGTTGGAATCCCGTGTTGAACGTCCGCCGCACCATCCCTTGAACGGTGGCGGAGAACATGTCGCTCAGGTGGACGGTTCCCTGCAATGCGAACAGTGAATCGACACCAACGTCACCCTCGCTGTTGGCGCCTACCGTCTGCTCTTGAGCGCGTCCGAACTCGGCTTTGCCGGTATCGGTCACGACAAAACCGCCCGTGCCGAATCCGCTGACATCGATTGGTGGTAGAGCCGCGTTCGCCCGCATCGAAGCCAGCGCGAGTGCGAGCATGAATGATGCGGCGGCGGCTCTCACCGGAAAACGGTACATAAAGTCTTCTCTCCCTGCTGATAGACGACTGCTGCGGCGGGCTGTGCGCCGCAGCTGGATCGATTGCTTGTTCTTAGGTAAGGGGGCGCGCGCTGAACATAAGGTCACTCATTCGTAGTATTCTCGTTAGTTGTCAGTTCCACGCCAGGCGCACGCGAAACGATCCACACCGACCGGCCGGCAGCGCGACAGACCTTCCCGTTTCCATGGACTCACTGACAGTCGGTTTCAGACAGTCTGCCCACAGGACGAGACGCTGTACAACTGTCTACTATCACGAACACTGTTTGTTTCAACACGTCAGCAGCCGAGTGACTGCCGTGGGAGGGCACTGGAATCGTGCGGGACGCGAGAAATCTTCGCAAAACTTCGCTGCTTATCGGCTGCGAATGGACCGCCGTACGTCAGGGAGCGTACTTCCAAGCTCAGAAGCGGTAGCGGACCCCCGCCCCGAACGTGCGCAAGGGCGCCCGGGGGGGCGCAGGCTACACGCGGAGGACCGCGTAGTCCGGATGATCTGGATTGACAACCAGCCGGCGGTTGCGCGGCTCGATGATGCAATCCATCGCTTCGATGGGTACCACGCCAATGAGCGGCTCATCCCCGAACACGCAGGCATCCGTGGTGCAGCTGCGGTTCGCGAAGTCGATTCTGATCGGAGCAACCACAGGAACCTTGACGCGCGAGGCATCTGCAATCTTGATACGTGCGGAATACACCTCTGGGAGGGCGCGTCAACTCCGAACAAAGCCCCTGAACTCTCCCTGAACGACCCATTCAGTCACCTTTCAGCTCGCTACGCGCACGCTGTGTCCAAGCCGATAAGCCGGCTTGAGGAGACTTCGATGAACCGATTTGCGGTGGCTGCAATTGCCCTCTCACTGTTAGGCACGTCGGTGGCCATGGCGGATGGTCATCACGATCGGGATGGCCGTGGCAACTGGTCGGGCGAGCATCGGGATTTCGATGGGCGACGCGATGACCGCCGTCAGGACTGGCACCGCGACGAGCGCGGGTGGAATCGCCGTGAATGGCATGAAGACGGTCGTTATCACGATGCCGACCGTTGGCGGGAGCACCGCGACTGGGAGGCTCACCATGACTGGCGTGGCGGACGATTCCGTGACGATGATTATTTTCGCCATGGATACCGCTTTGGACACCTTTGGCACCGCGGTGAGCGATTGTCACCGGCCTACTACGCACCGGGGTACGTCGTTCGTGATTACTACACCTACCAGCTGCCGGAACCTCCGTATGGCTGTCGGTGGGTCCGCGTGGACGGTAACGTCGTATTAGCGGCAATCGCAACCGGCGTTGTACTGGATGTTGTCTACAACGTGTTCTGAGGGGGCGTTGCTGACGTCGGACTTAATTTACGGTGATTTGGGCTTCCTCGCGGGTTTACTATAGGACGACTTCATTGCTGGAAGTGTTCGATGGATCTGAAGCGCCATGCAGCCCGCGAGGAAGCCGCCCAGTGGGTGGCAAAGCTCGACCGAGGCTTACGCCAGGGTGAAGGTGTACTGTTCCGCGAGTGGCTGAAGCATTCGGTCAACCGCAGCTCCATCCTGGAGATAGCAAGGCGCTCCTGCGGTCCGGAGGTACTGGCGCTACTGGCTGAGCTCTTCCCGATCGGCGTCAATTCCACGCCGCGGGAGGCCCGACGAGGATCCCTGGTCGTTCTGACTGCAGCCCTTGCAGCGGCCGGCGTGGTCATTCTCGGGGCCCTGTTGCTCAACGACCAGAGACATTGGTCGCGCTTCGCAGCCTCGTTGTCCACGACTCACTCCGCGGACGGCGCACTCCATCATCCGCCCCTGGCCAAGGGCGCGTACTCGACGGCAGTGGGCCAGCAACAAGAGATTCGCCTGCCGGATGGGAGCACCATTAAACTCAACACGGCTACGAGCCTGGTCGTCACGTATTCGCTCCGGGAAAGAGAAGTCTCACTGCCGTACGGGGAGGCGAGTTTTCACGTTGCGAGTGAGCCCGACCGGCCGTTTTTCGTGCGTGCCGGCCAGCGTCGTTTTCAGGCAGCGGATACCCAGTTCGACGTGCGTGTACTTACACCCGACAGCATAGAACTCATTGTGACGGAAGGGAGTGTGAAGGTGTTTGATGTGCCGATGGACCGGACCGACACGCCAGCCATGGCGCGGCTACGTGCCAACATGATCTTCGATGATACGACCGTCGACAGTCCCGGAGTGGTGGAGCTGGAGCCGGGTTTGCAATTCGTGCGCAAGGTCCAGGCGAGCGATGTAACTGACCTTCTCGCCTGGCAGCATGGCAGAATCGTCTTCAAGGGCGAGCGCCTCGAGGATGTCCTGACGGAGACTCATCGATATACAAGAACGCGCTTCGTGCTGGCCGATTCGCAGCTGAGCGACACTCGCGTGAGCGGCGATTTCCCTGCGGGTGACATCGACGACTTCCTGGCTGCGTTGCGCAGGAACTACCTGATTGTTTCGCAACGTGACCCGTCAGGAATTATTGTGCTGAGCCGCTCGACTCCTCCTATCAGCCGCCTGTAGCGGCCGGCCGCCAGGACCCGTCCCACGCCAGGATCCGTCCGACGCCAGCATCCGCACGCCGTCAGTATCCGCACGCCGCGAGCATCCGCACGCCGTGAGCATCCGCAAGCCGTCCGCATCCGCTCAGGAGTTTGCCTGCTCGCTGATGGCCAGGTGCCGCAGCGATTCCGGCACAAACGACAGGTCCGTCGCCTCGCGAACCGCCAGCCGCATCTGCTTTTCGAGCACATCCTGCGGTACCGGGTTCTGGTAGCCGTTGAGACAATTGGCAAGCGCCGTTGCGCCCGACAGGTTCTGCGTCCGGGACACGCGGTACGCCTTCATCACCAACGCCTCCGCGGCTCCCGGTGTAAGCATCAACGGAAGTGTGGACTCCATTTGCTGCAACTCCTCGGCCGGAATCATCAAGTCATAACGGCGCGCCAACGCCGCCAGCAGCTCACGGCTCTCCGCGTGCGAGGTAGTCGGTAAAATCGGCACCCGCAGATCGATGCGGCCAGGGCGCTTCAAGTCCGCTTCAATCAGGTCGGGTCTGGATGAGGCCAACACCCACACGACCTTGCCACGATTGGCGGTGTCGGACATCTCCTGCGCGATCATGGAGTACAACCGTCCCGACAACCCACTGTCGTTGTTGCCCGAATCGCGCCGGCCGAGCGTCTGATCCGCCTCGTCGACAAACACAATGCAGCGGCCGAGCGCGCGGACGAGGCGGAAGATCTTTTCCAGGTTGCCTTCGCTCGAGCCCACCCACTTCTCACGAAAATTCTTGAGCTTCAGCACGGGCACGCCGGCTTCGCCTGCGAGGCATTCGACCAGGAAAGTCTTACCGGTACCGATGGGGCCGCACAGTAAATATCCCATGGGCAGCGCCCGCAGATCGTTCGTGCGCCACAGCGTCACGTCCTGCCGCAACCATGCCTTCAGCGCTTCCTGTCCGTGATACTCGCCCAACGTCCGTTTGGATTCGAGAAACTCCACGAGACCGGGCGCGTCATGCTCGACCATCTCCTTCTTGAGTAAGGCAAAGTCCGAGGTTTGCAGCACTTGTCCCCGGTGTGCCCGGACTTTCGTAAGCTGCTCGAGCGTACTGACTGACACACCGGTCATCGCCGCCGCGAGCGCCCCGAGATCTGTCCCGGCGGGAATCGTCTGCTTGAACTCCTTCTGTAAGAGGGTCAATGCAGATTGCAGCTCGGACATGGACGGAAGTGGGACGCGTACTCGCGTGGACTGAGGTCCGAATGCTATCAACGGCTCCAGATCGTTCAGATTGTCTGCAATCAGCAGACTCACGAACGGGAGCTCCGTGAACGGCGAGCCGGAGGCCCATTCCCGCACGAGACTCGTCAGGCTGCCGTGCTCGAAGCCACGGCCATCGGCCGGTAGAAGTTGGTCGGCACCCCGGACCAGCACGGCAACCTGGATATTGTTGGGTTTCCCAACCGCCTCGAGATTGCCGAGATACCTGCCAAAGCGGCTCACGAAGCGGATGGCGGCGAGCGGGTCGCGCGGCAGACTCTGCATTACGGCGGGCACCCACTCAGCCAGACGCTCACTACCGCGCTCGACGGCCAGGCCGTTGCCGAGGTCATAGGTGAAAATGACCTGAAAGCCCACGAGCAACTCATCCTCAATGTAGCGTTCAATGCTGACGAGCCGGCCGCCGATGGCCAGTCGATCATGGACATTGCCGTACAGGATGAATTGGCCGGATGCGCCGCTCTGGAACGAGTCGTAGAGCTCGGCTGCCCAATCCGGTTTGCTCGTCAGGGCCGTTCTGGCAGTGACCTGTGCAAAAAGCTTCATGCGTATCCTCGCTTCCTTTCTGGCGCAGTCGAAGAATAGGCTCCCGCAAGCGTTGCGCTCAAGGCTAACCCGACAACGCGGTCGCGGGTGCCACTGCCCCAGGAGCCACGGAAGCAAGGCCCATGATGCCGCCTGGGTTCATGCAATCGACCATCGCCGATGGAATCAGAATGGTGGTGCCACGCTCCTTGGTCGTCTCGTAGATGATATTCATGGCCCGCAATTGGAGCGCGGCGGGATTGCGTGCATAGATATCGGCCGCCTCCAGGAATTTTTTGGCGACCTCCTGCTCAGCGGAACCCAGTATGACGCGCGCGGCTTTTTCGCGTTCGGCCTGGGCCTGGCGGCTCATCGCATCCTGCAGCTGCGAAGGAATGGCGACGTCGCGAATCTCCACGGAGATTGCCGCGACCCCCCAGTCTGCCGTCTTGCGGCCGATTTCCTCCTTGAGTTGTTGGTCAGCGAGCTTGCGTTCTGACATCAACGCACTGAGCGGTGAGGCGCCAATCATCTCCCGCAGGGACGTTTGCGCTACGCGCAGAATCGCGGACCTGTAGTCCGTGATTTCCAACGCTGCGCGCTCAGGGTCATGCACTTGCCAGAACAGAATCGCGTCGATGTTCGCAGGCACGGTATCTTTGGTGAGCGCTTGCTCAGCATTGAATTCGGTCGTCTGGATGCGCTGGTCAATCCAGGCGGTCACCGCATCGACGAACGGGATGATGGTGAACAGGCCCGGACCGCGGATGGCATGAAGTTTCCCGAAGCGCAGAACCACGGCCCTCTCCCACTGTTTGGCCATCAACAGCGATACCGGAGTCAGTGCTGCCACCAACACGAGAGCGCCTGGGAGGACGTAGCCCAGCAGCGGTCCCCATTCGTGGAACAGTGTTGCGACGGTGAGCGCCGCAACGAACAGCACAATCGAGATGACAATTGCGGGAGCGTTCATACCTGACGCGTTCATTTTGTACTCCTTGGTCGCTTTGCGGTGCGCAGAATTTCCTGGGCGACGTCGATAGGGTCGACGCCCGCCGAATTCGAGATAGCGATGGCCTGTTGGGCGAGGCTTGCCACCCGTTTGGCGTGCCTTGTCACGTCAACCGGTGGCGGTTTCTCTGCCACGTATGTCCCGCGCGCCCGCAGGATGACAATGGCACCGGTCTGCTCTAGGTCCGTGTAGGCGTGCCGGACTGTGTTCAGATCGACCTTCAAGGAAACGGCGACCTGACGCATGGTGGGCATCTGCTCGCCAGGGCGCAGAGTCCCGGCACCAATCGCCTGCAGCATCTGGTCACGGATCTGCACGTACACAGGTACGCCGTTGTCCTGAAGCTGAAGCGGTGGAAGCATGGTGGCCGATCTGTATGATAGTATGCATACAGTCCACCACGGCGGGACTGCTGTCAAGCCGGGTGCTCCTTGCGGTGTGGCGGCGTGCCCAGCGTGGCAGCGTGCCCGGTGTGGCGGCGTGCCCAGCGTGGCAGCGTGCCCGGTGTGGCGGCGTGCCCGGTGTGGCGGCGTGCCTAGCGTGGCGGCGTGCCCCGTGTGGTAGCGTGCGCCGGCTCTGGCGCAGGCGCGGGCTCGGGCGGGCGCGCGACAGCGGCGACCATGATCGTTTGGCCGGTCCTCATGGCCATTCGTCCGCCGCGCGGCGCGCGGCTACGATTCGGGATCCCTTTCACCCAGCACCGAACGGAAAGCATCCATGCAGGCTCAGCTCGCTTACTGTCCGACGGTCGATCACAACGATCTGCTCAGCGAGGTCCTGCAGGACCTGCGGCTCACACGCGCGACCTACGGGCGCAGCGAGCTCACGGCACCGTGGGGCATCGAGGTTCCATACAAAGAAGGTATTCGCTTCCACTTCGTCGCCGAAGGCAGCTGTTGGATGTTGAGCGGTACACAGAAGCCGGTGTGGCTCGAGGCAGGTGACGTGGTGCTACTGCCTCACGGCACCGCGCACGTCATCACCGATCAACCGCTACGCCGTCCGAAGTCCCTCGCGGAAATCGGGCCGCAACTCATCGGCAATGCTACTTACCGTCTGACGACGGGCGGAGGTGGTGCGCGCTCGCTGATCGTCTGCTGCACCATCGGCTTCGAAGGCCCAACTGCGCATCCCCTCATCGAGCTGCTACCGGAAGTGATGCTAGTGCGTCGGAGTGAGACGCAAGATCCAGCATTGCCGATGCTGCTCAACCTAATGGCGACGGAAGTGGCGAGCCAGCGCATCGGCGCGGCCACAATCATGGCGCGCCTCGCCGACATCATCATGACACGCATAATCCGCGCGTGGGTCGAAACGCGACCATCGGATCTCTCGGGCTGGCTTGCAGCGATCCGGGATCCGCAGATTGGCGTTGCGCTGGCACGGATCCATCGCAGCCCGGGCGAATCGTGGAGCGTAGATTCGCTCTCTAGCGTGGCCGGCCTTTCGCGCTCCATCTTTTCCGAGCGCTTCACAGCGTTGCTCGGGGTCTCACCCGCGCGGTATCTCCTGCAGTGGCGCATGCGACTCGCAGCAGCGTGGCTGCGCAACGAGCACATGACCGTCGCGCAGGTCGCGACAATGCTCGGCTACGAGTCGGACGCTTCATTTAGTCGGGCGTTCAAGCGGTTCATTGGCGTGGCACCCAGTGCGTTTCGGCCTCGGGTGGCCGCGGTCAACGTGCCCTGAAGGCGCGATCTGCCGTGCTACTCATGCTCATTTCGTATCATTCGGCCAGAGCACGTCGGCCTTAGAGTCTTGGAAGAGGAAGAGCACGCACGGCTCCTTACTGACACATCTGTCGACGTGCATGCCGCCTCCGGCCTGGCGGATGTAGGAGCCGGGTTTTAACGGCACATTGCTGCCCTTACCGCTCTCGTCTACGTGGACCCACGTCCCCTTGACCAGCACTCCATGAAAATCCGCAGTGTGCGCGTGCAGGCGTGAGTCAAAGCCTGGCGGCACCTGTACGAGCTCGCCATAACCGCCGTCGCGTGCACGATCGCCCCAGAGCTCGCTGATCATGATGGGCAGATCAGGCGCCTGTTTTTTCCACGTCATCTGATCGAACGTCCGGGAGAGACTGGTCTTGGGGAATTCAGTTATGTAAGGGTCTTTGTTGAACAGAAAAATGGTGCACGGAGTGCTCGATACACATGCATCTTCATGCCACTGAGTTCGTATCTGCGTCCAATGTGCACCAGGGGTGAGTCGTATGCCCTTACCTTCCCCGGTGGAGGGAACCCAATGCTCCCAGGTACCTTCGACGACCACGGCCCAATAGTCCGCCGTGTGTGAATGCAAGCCAGACTTGAATCCAGCCGGAGCATTGAGCAACGTGCCGGCTTCCCCTTTGGCTCGATCGCCCCACAGCGGCGCCAATTTCACCGGCACACTCGGGGCCTCCTGATACCAGGGCAGCTTGTCGGCCGGAAGGTAGTGGTTGGCCATCGGTGTCTCGGCGCGGGGTGCGCCCGGGAGCAGCACGATCAGCCCCAGGGCCACAATCTTCAGTTTTATCGTCACAGCATCATCCTCCAGTGATGCGACGCTACAGTGCTGATGACCCGCGAGACCATTGCACGACGTCCGAAATGCTGTGCAGATCTGCGTGTCAGAGCCAATCCCGGCCGGGCCCTGGCATGCGGATACGGCAGGATGTATGGTATGCCCGAGCCAGGGGGCGCTGCATAGCGCTAAGGGGGGAGCCGTGGGTGGATTTGTCCTCGGTTGGGAAGAGACCATCGGCAACGTCACGGTGATCGGTCGGCCCTTCTCGCAGGTTAGCGCGACCAAGGGTTACAACAAGCTCCTCGTCAAGGCTCGCATCAATGACGCGGTCACGATCGCGCGGCGCATGGCGACCGAGACGCGCAACCTGGTTTCCAAATCGATGACGGCCGCGATCGAAATGCGTATGGGGCCTGGCCCGCACGGTCTCGTCACCACGCTTTCGCCCACCGTAGAGGCCGCAGTGGCGGCCCATTTCAAACTTCCCGCGCCGATGACGCAGGCCAATGCGGATGACTGGACGGACCTGTTCAAGTACCTCAACACCGTGTACATGATGATCTCGCAGGGCATTAACGGCCCGTTGAAGATAGTTGACATCCCGAGTGCCGATAAGCTCGACACCAACGGTTCCGTAAGCCTCTCAGATGCAAAGGCCCTCGACACCGCGGACCCGAGTGGTCTGCGAGTCGCAAAACGCGGCCGAATCCATATCAATTTCCATTGGGTTACAACCCGGACCGCGCAGCGGGTGGCGAGGACCGTGATCCACGAGGCCTCGCACAAGTTCGTCGGTGCGCGCGACCATGCCTACAAGCCGAATAAACCCAACTATGCGGCGCTCACACCGAAGCTCGCACGCACGAACGCTGACAGCATTGCTTGTTTTGCGTACTACACCTGGAAAAACGGCGCGTACGCCCTCGACTGACACCTTCGCTTCAAGTGCTGCGCGGATCGACGGTAAGACTTCCCCGGTACTCTTGCGACCGCCGGCGATAGCTGGCGCCCGCGTGCGCGATCATCGCCAAGTCCTTCTCGGAGACCTGTCGAACGACGCTCCCCGGAGCACCCATCACGACGGAACCGTCGGGAATCTGTTTCCCCGGAGGAACGAGTGCACCGGCTGCAATGATGCAGTTTCGGCCGATCCGGGCCCGATCCAACACCATGGCCCCATTGGCGATCATGGAGTCGTCGCCCACGATACAACCATGTAGGAAGGCCAGGTGTCCGATCGTCACGTTACGGCCGACCTCTACCGGAACTCCCGGGTCGGTGTGAATGACAGAGCCATCCTGTACGTTCGAGCCGTCGCCTATGATCAGCCAGTCATTGTCGCCTCGCAGTACAGCGCTGAACCAGACGCTGGCCTCCCGACCCAACCGCACTGATCCGATCACATACGCGCCAGGGGCAACGTAGTACGAATCGTCGGCTGTCTCCAGGCGCCGCGAGCCAATGGTGTAGATCAAGGTAAACACTCCACGAAAGCTCAACCCCAGCTTCGCACCCTTTCAATAATTTGTGGAGGCCTGGGCGGATTGCTGGGCAAACTCCTGCGACAGCCAGTCTATGAACACACGCACGCGGGAGGAGAGCTGACGGCTGCGCGGATATACCAACGAAACTGGGGTCGGCGAAGGGCGAAATTCCGCCAGCACTTCGGTGAGAGTTCCTGCGGCAAGATCGGCTGCCACGTGATAACGGGGGACCTGGATCAGTCCGAGACCCGCCTTCGCCGCGGCCACCATGGTTTCGCCTGTCGTGACTGAGAGCGCGACGGTCTGGGTCAGATGGCGCAATTCACCGGCCACTGTGAATTCCAGCGGGAGCAGGTTGCCCGTTGCGGACGAGACGAAGCCGACTACACGGTGGTGTTTCAGATCCTCCGGTGTTGTGGGCGTGCCGAAGCGCAATAGGTAGTCCGGGCTTGCGAAGGTTGCTTCATCCAGCATAGCTACGCGTCGGCCGACCATCGTGCTGTCGCGAAGCTCACCGACGCGCAACGCACAGTCCACGCCCTCACGGATGACATCGACCAGGCGATCGCCTTCGCCAATGTGCAATTGAATGGCCGGGTACCGCTCGAGAAATCGCGGCAGCGCCGGCAACATGAAGTGTCTGGCGAGCGTGCCGTGAACGTCGATCCGCAGCAATCCGCTCGGCTTGGCGCCTGTGAAAGCGCCCTCGGCTTCCTCGATATCGGCCAGGATTCCGAGGCAGCGCCGATAGTACGCCTCGCCATCGAGAGTCGGTCTGACATGTCGGGTCGTCCGCTGCAGGAGGCGGACGCTGAGCCGGGATTCCAGCTGCTTGATCACTTCCGTTGCCGTTGAGCGCGGCAGATTCAGATCCTGCGCGGCCAGGGTAAAGCTGCGCCGCTCCACAACGCGCGCGAACAGCCTCATGGCATCGACCCGGTCCACAATCGCAGCCTCGCGCGTGAATTGTTCGGAAATTCCGAATTGTCTTGCCAGAGAATGCCAGATTATCTGCCAGTCTTGAATAGCTATTGTCTCCCCACCGGCAAACGGGAGCCGGGAACCAGGAGACATCCAATGAGTGAAATGAACAGCAGAGTGGCGATTGTCACGGGCGCCTCTCGCGGCATTGGTGCCGCGATTGCCGAGCGTCTCGCCCGCGATGGGTTAGCCGTCATCGTGAACTATTCCAGCAACGCTGCTCCAGCCGAGGCGCTGGTCCGAAAGATCGAGGCATCGGGCGGCCGCGCAGTTGCAGCGCAGGCCGATGTCGCTGACCCTGTCGCGGTGCGCCGCATGTTTGATTCCGCAGAGTCGGTGTTCGGCGGGGTCGATGTGCTGGTCAACAGCGCTGGCCTCATGACATTGACCAATGTGGCGGACACCGACGATGCCGCGTTTGACCGGCTGGTGGCGATTAACCTGAAGGGTACGTTCAACACACTGCGCGAGGCGGCGAAGCGCCTGCGTTCGGGTGGCCGAATCATCAACCTCTCATCGAGCGTCGTCGGGCTGCTGATGCCCACCTACGGCATCTACGGCGCAACGAAGGCAGCCGTGGAGACGATGACGCGGGTGTTGGCCAAAGAGCTGCGTGGCCGGAACATCACTGCCAACGTGGTAGCGCCCGGACCGACTGCGACCGACCTGTTCCTCACCGGCAAGAGTCAGGAGGCGATCGATCGATTCGCCAAGGCTCCTCCGCTCGAGCGGCTCGGTCAGCCGCAGGATATTGCGGGCGTAGTCGCTTTCCTGGCGGGTCCAGACGGCAGCTGGGTGAACGGGCAGGTGTTGCGCGCCAATGGCGGATTGATTTGAGCCAAGTGCCGTGCCTTGGCCAGATATCAGCTGCCCGCGGGCAGGGACCGGAACCCACGGAAGCGCGCTCGCGCGTCTCTCGTCGGGGCTGCGGTAAGATGAAGCCCCGGCAAGCGCTGCACGGCCCTGAGAATCGCAACGCGAGCCTCCAGCCGCGCTACCGACATACCCGCGCATGCGTGGGCGCCGGCGCCAAATGCAAGGTGCCGGTTGGGGCTGCGCGCCAGATCCAGTTGATCCGGAGCATGGAACTCATCCGGATCGCGATTTGCAGCCCCAATGCACAGTGTTAGATACGTGCCGGGCTCGAGCACGACATCGCGGCAGACGACGCGCTCGACGACCAACCGGTTGCCCAGCTGGTTGGAGCTCTCGAAGCGCAAGAACGCGATTCCCGGCTGCCTGTTGCTCGGCGGTCGGCGCCGGTTCCAGCGCGCCGAGTATCGCCAGCGACCAGGCACGTAGTGGTCCGCGATCGTCGCGCGGAACACGGAGCAGGTTGCCGATGACCTCCACGGGGATTGCAGCAGCGTAGTCCGCAATCAAATCGAAGCGGTGCTGCCCCTCCATGCGATCGAGCAACGTATCAACGAGAGCAAGGACACCGGGCTCCATGGAGTTGAGTACCTGCGGAGTGAGTGCACCGACGATCTGCCGGCGCACCCGCGCGTGGTAGGGTGGATCGTTGAACACGAGGCTGGTGGTGTGATGTTCGTACAACGGGGAGGCACCCCCGAATCGCGGGCCGAACACCGCCTTCTTGTCCGAGCTGAAATGCTGCCGGTCGCGGTAGATTCGATCGAGATCGGCGTGCCGGGTCAGGAAGAAGGTGCCATCCGGACACCGGTGCACCGGATCGAACCTGCGCAAGGCCGCGTAGGCGGGATAGGGGTCCGCATAGAACTGCGGGCCCAGACGGTTGGGATCAAAATCGGCGGCGAGCTCTACCGGGCTGGTCGCATCGACTTTCATCGGGTGGACTATACATCCTCCACGTAAGCGGGGACGCACCAGCTACTGGTAATTCAGGGTCACCGTGATCGTGTCCGTATAGGTGCCGGGTCCGAGATTCTGAAGCGCGGGAATACGCCCGTAGGCTGTGTACGAATATTGAGTTGTGCCGACCACCACCAGTTGCGAGTCAGACACCTTGGCGGTTCCCCCGGTACCATCGCCCCACACTTGTGTGCGCGCCGCGTTCGTATACAGGTTGTATTGCATCGAATTACCGCCATTGAACATACGGCGCGGAGTGAACGACGGGCTGCTCCCAGTGCTGAGCAGGATGTCCCATGAAGCCGATATACCCAGAACGGTTGCCGTGCACGTCACCGTAATCGTTCCGGTGCTATCGCGCGCTGTGGCGCTCGAGGGGTCATAAGAGCCAAACGTCAATGCCGTGGCCGAGACGCTGCAGCTTTGCAACAGCGCATAAGCCCTTGATGACGAGCATGCCAACAGGAGGAACGCGACGAGCTTCAGATTACCCGGCGACATACCAGATCCGAGGGGTCGTCGGGATGCCCTACCGGCAATCTGAGCTCCGCGAAGCAACGACCGCCTTCCCATGTGACCTCAAGCCGATTCACACCAGGCTGCACCTGCACGAATGCCAACCCGTCGAGCCCTACTGGGGCACGCGAGGCGGATGTATGGACCCAGGCACCGGCTGGAACAGGGCCACCTTCCTCCCGCAGTAAACGAATTGATGCCGCTTCTCGTATGTCTACATCCACCAGCACACCGCCTCGGCGAAAGGGAACCGGGTGGAAAGATGTGGTGGGCACGTCAGCGGAGAGGGGGAGTTGCACGGGATCTACGCTGATCTCGTTACGCTCGAACGGGCGCAGGCCCGTAACGAGGGCAGTGCCATCGCGGTCAGTGTGTGCGATCACCTGCCCGTCGTGATAGATCGGCAGGCCGCTCATGCCGGGTACGCGCGCAACCGCAAATCCCTGGTCCAGCCTCCGCACCAGGAAGGGCTCGCTTGCGAACAAAAGTGCTGCCCCGCTGAGTCCAGCTTGTACAAACCTCTGTCCGCCGGATTGTTGCACCCAGGCTGAGGCCACCTCGTGCTCACCATTCCAGGATGCCCGTGCATCCACCCGATCGATATCACCTTGCTCGGCGCTGACCTGGTAGCCATACCCCGGACCCTGAGGCGTATTGCGTCCAAACATCGTGGCAACGCCCGGCGCACCGCTCTCGTTGCTCACGCGCATACTGATTGTATTTCCGCTCGCCAGGCGGTGCGTGAACTGTAGTGCCAGCAGCGATGAGCCTCGCTGGCCCGGAATACGCGAGGCAAGCAGGTCGAGGTGACCCAATTCACCCAGAGTGCGTCCGGCACTCAACGCGCAATAGGAAGTGTTATTCCCGCCGGCATCGTGCCGCCAACTCATGAAGAGAACCAAGGAACCTACTCGGGGCACGTGCAGGCCCAGGTGACCAGTCGCGCTGGTTCGTGGGGTCGGATGCAACAGGGAGTCGGTGAGGGTAGCGAACTGCGCGCTCGCTTGTGTTACGTCGAAGCCGAATCCCGTATAGCGTGTCTGCTGTTGCAGTCCAGTGCCGAGCCGGCATCCTGTGGCTCCGGAGCCCTGACTGCAGGTGAGAGAAGTATGCCAAACGCCAATGTCGCTCGGGGCGCCCGTCAGTTCCATTGCGAAGTTGCGCAGGCGCGCGTCACCGGCCACCTGCAGCTCGCCCGTGAGGAAATCCGTCAGACCTCGGCGCCACGAGCTGTGAGCGATCCAACCCGAATAGGCGTTACTTTGCAGACCGAAATCCTCGCGCCTCGCACCGACGTCAAGCCTCCAATCGGATAGCCCGGGAGTCAGCAGCTGCTGGGAGGCGTAGTAGTTCTCGCGAATCACCTGCTCGCGCCCAAGCGCATCCCGTACTGTGAAGCTCAATTCGCCGCTGCCGTTCGGTACGGGAATCCGCTCGAGGGTAAAAGGACCTGCCGGTACGGCCGTATGTTGGACCGGACTGCCATTGACGAGCAGATCGACCACGCTCGGGACTATCGCGTCCCCATGGATCGCCGGTAGTGGGAACGTTATGAGCTCCGGCGTCGTCGAGAAGTCGGTTCCCCAGGAAATCCCGGCCAGCCGCACCTGCGCGCCATCGGGGCTCGGCTGCGCCAGGCCATCGCCAACCCGCAACGAGCTGTGTGAGGCGGGGAAGTCGGCGACGAGCGCGGATTCGAGGCGAACACCTTGTGAACGGCCCCCTTGGAGCGAAGTGGCGAGCCAGGTCGTGTTGGCGACGACCGGCCCCCGAAACGCGCCCGCCTCAAACAACCCGCCAAGCTCGCGGACACCCGGGCTCCCGGTGCCCGTGAGGTCATAATTTGCGAACATTCCCGGAGGGGAGGGGGCGGGACGCGCCGCCTGCGCATTGATGAGGCTCACCGAGTGCGATTGCATCAAACTGGGCTGCACTGTCACCTCCAGGCGAGAGGCGGGGCCATTCAGCCTGCCGTGGATTCCCGGTACCGCATCCAGATCGACATACCCGGCCGCGTTGGTTGCGTCACCGAGAATTCGCGCGGGCACGGCGATACCCCAAGTGTCGAGTTGCGTGCTCATGACTTGTATTGCACCGCCGTCTGTCAGCCGGGCCAGTACCCATTGAGGTTGCACGTCTCCATTGATCGATACCTCGACCAGGGCCTCCGCAGACTCGTCGCTGCCGGCGGCCGCATGGGCAACGCCAGTGAGTTCGAGTGCCAGGGCCGCAGCCGCAACGAGCTTGAACAAGAAGACCCGGCATCGCATCCCAGTACCCTCGGGCGTGCGGGATGCATTACGGCGGCAAAATAGCCGTGGCGCGCAGCTCGTCCGAGTCGGTCAGGGTAACCGTGGTGCGCACATCGCCTGCCTCCGTCACGGCAAGCAGGTCGAATTGTTGGCCCGGTTGTGCTGGCGCGAGCGCAACGCCTGTCCAAAACCGTTCGCCACCCGCGATCACGTAACCCGCTTCGTTGGAATGCCAGAGGATCTGACCACCGCCTGTGGGGTGCAATTCGAGTCGAAGGATGTGCGCCCATCGTCCACCCGCGTTGAGCGCGCTCAAGGCCAGCTGACCGTCCGACGTTGCCTTGAGTGCCCACTGCAGCGCGGATGAAGCTCCGGGAGGGTTCGCAAAAACCGGAACACCCACTCGCAGCGCGAACTGCAAGCCGGAGGACGGTCCACTGGGCACTTTGGGAACTTCACGGACGTAGATGCGAAAAGCCCTTTCCGCCGTGAGCTGTTGCCAATCCCTCAGAGCAACCCGCAAGGTCTGTGTCGCACCAGCCGCCAGCTCGAATACGGGAGGCGTCGCAATGAGCAAGGAAGTCGCCGCATAGCCATCCGTTCCACCAGCCTGGCTCCACGACATTCGCTCTATCTGCACGATGGTCGAGTTGGGATTGTCATTGCGCACTTCGAGCACCGCGACGGGGTGCTCGCGTGTCAGCTCGATCCTGGTGGGTCCCACCCACAGCGATCCGCCATGCGCACTACATGCCCAGACCGCGAACCAAAGTGCGCAGCTGGTTGCAACCGGTCGTGCAGCTGACATCAGAAAGTGACTGTCACGGTGATGGTGCTGGTGTAGGTGCCAGGCGGCTTGTCCTGTGACGCAACTACCCGGCCGTACACGGTTTGTGTGCTTGCGGTCAGAAGTCCTGCTCCCGTGCCGCCAACCGTGCTCGTTGAGCCCGTGCCATCGCCCCAGACAGTTGTGCGCGCATTGGACGTATACAGGTTGTAGTCCAGAGCGTTGCCGCCATTGGCAATCGTACGTGCGGTGTAAGCGCCCCCGCCGGTGCCAACATCGAGCGAAACCGTGTATGCCGAACCTACGGTGCAGTAAACGCTGATGGTCGATGTGCCATCGAGCGGAGAACCAGACGTGGGGTTGTAGGTGCCAAAGCTGAGTGCGGATGCCGTTACGCTGCACGCCGAATTGATGACAGCCGAGACAGGGAAAGTCGTGGTGGTTGTGCCGGCGTGGCAAAACACTGGCGCAGCCAGTGCCAAGGCGGCTGTCAGGCGCCGCCGGTATATCCTCGTCGCGCAGAACATGAGTCATCTCCCGAGAGGGGGGCTCTCGCGCTGCATACGGTATGGTTGGCTGCAGTCAGCCATGTTGACTGTCATCACGCGCCGACGGTCGATTGGTGGGTACCGTCCGCAGTTTGTGGTTGGCGCGGTGCACCTATTGCTGCGTTTTGGGGTCCTGAAAAATGCCGTGCTGCGCCAATGGCCCGGATTGAGCGTCGCCTGCACTCTCGCCCGGTAACCCTGCGATAACGGGGCATGACGCTCCGCGTTGACATCTGGCGTCAAAGTGGGACGCGCCTCTCACGTGGGCGCCGGGTCGAGGGTCATCCGGTACTGTCATATTCCACGCGGCGGAATATTGCATGTGTCCCCTGTCAACCAACACTCACCCGCCACGCTGTTGGCAGACAACGCCCAGCCGGTGATGTCGGGCCAACCGCAAGTGCAGGAGACATTGAAATGCAGTTCAACAAGTTGAAACACGCTGTACACACTATCCTCGTATCAGGCCTGACCGCCGGTGTGGCAGCGTGCGGCGGTGGATCCGGTTCGGCGGCCTCTTCGGAAACCAACACTACGTCGGCACCTCAGGCCGGGAATGTTGCGGTTCTCGTGAGCGATGCGTCGTCCGACGACTGGAGCACGATCGGCGTCAAGATCCTGAGCATTGCCCTCATCCCGCAAGGCGGTGGTGCTCCCGTGACCGTGTTCACGGCGCCCGCCACGCCCCCGGTCGTGAATCTCGAACAACTTGACCAGATCAGCGAAATCCTGGGTAACGTCAGTGTGCCTGCCGGCACTTACACGGGAGCCACGCTGAGCATCTCCGGCAATCCCGGCGACGTTCAATTGATCGTGGCCGCCGAACCGGAACCCGGTTTTGCGGGTACTCCCGGCACGTCAATTCCGTCCAGCCAGATCCAGATTCAGGGTACACAGGGAAGCACGGGCAGTTTGACCGTTCCGGTCAAAGTCAACTTCGTGACGCCGCTGGTGGTCACCGCCGGCCAGAGCAATGCGCTCGACCTGGAATTTGATCTCAATCACCCGGCCTTTATCGTTGCGCACAATCCGCCCAGCGCCATGGGCACGACCCTGTACGCCGTCAACTTCAACGGACCAGTGCGCCATCGTCCCATAGCGGATCTCGCACACCTCGTACTACGGCACACTTACGGCAGCGTGACCGCCGTGTCCGCCGACAACACAGCGGTCACAATCGCAAAGGTTCTGCCCACACTTCCGGTGACGAATTCGGAAACGGCCGTTGCTACGTCGCAGAATCTGCAGATCCTCGCCGATAGCACGAACGGGACGCTGTTCTACGACGTGGATGCGAAGACTGTGGTCACCCTCAAGAGCTTTGCGAGTGAAGCCAACAGCCTCATTGGCAAGTATGTCCGGATTGCCGCGCGCTACCAGGACAACGGCACGCTGGTCGCCGTTCGCATCTGGGCCGCCAGCAAGTTCCAGAATATCTGGCTCAGTCCGGAAGGCCATGTGTTGCACGTCAACCCGGCGACCAACATCATCGTGGTCGCCAACGAGTCCGGCCAGGCCGTGCCAGTGGCCGTGGACACGAATACGCAATTTTTCTTCCGGACCCCGCAAAGCGCGCTGACTGATGCGGCCCCCATCGGGACGGGTACCAGCTTCCTGGCGAATCATAATCTCGTGCGCGGCTTCAAGGTCCATGTGGCCGTCGTGGACCCCTTGGCCACAACGCTGGTAGCCCAGACAGTCGATATCGAGAATGCGGGCTACTCCGGCCTGATCTCGAGTGCGAGCAGTACCGGATTCACGTACACACACGGTTTCGCGACTGTCAGTGATGACTACAGTGTGAATCTCGGTTACATCGCAAGCACCAGCGAGAATGGCAAGGACTCCAGCGGCAACTCAGTTGCGGGGTACAAATGGTGGAACTTTACGTACCCGACGTTGGCTGACACTGGCGCGAATGCTGTCTCGGACTTTGTGGCCGCAACGAATGGGGGTGTGAACTTTGGTGGAACCGTTGGTGCGGTGAAGACCTATGGCATATCTGCTGCGCGGTGGGGCGATCCCGCTAACACGACCGGGTGGTCCGTTCCGTGGACCGTTCTGCTGCCGGCGCCCATTCCGCTGGGGACTGTGGCAACGGGCCTGGCCAACAACGCGTTCACCATGAACGTAGCGGGTGGGGCGATGCCGGCAACCGTGGATGTGAGCACCGCCGCCGGATCTGCGACCCTCGTTTACCAGATAGACAGGTCCAACGGCGTAGTCACGATCAGCCCGGTGGATGTCACGACCAGCGCGGGTCTTCAGAGCTTGACGAATGGCCTGTCCACGGGGACTGCAGTGAAGGTCTACGGCATCCCGCAGCCCGACGGCACTCTCAAGAGCTATGTGATCGACTACTTCACGGGGATGAGCCCGGGCGGCTAATGCACTGGCCGCCCGCCGGCGTACCATATGGCGAAGCATATGTACCGGGGGGCGGCGCTTGCGTTACGGTTTCATCGGTCTCGGCAATCTTGGTGGCCCTCTCGCAGCGAGCCTGCTGCGGGAGGGCTTTGACCTTACGGTGTACGACCTCCATCAGGAGGCGGCTCGCAATCTGATCGAGCGCGGGGCTCGCTGGGCGCAATCGCCTAAGGACCTGGCGGCGGCTGTTGACGCGGTGATTACCTGCCTGCCTTCACCGGCGGCGTCGGCAACAGTGCTGACGGCAGATGACGGCGTACTCAACGGATTGCGCCCAGGCGGTGTCTGGATCGAAATGAGCACCACGGATCAGCACGAGGTACATCGGATCGCTGCGCTGGCTGCCTCACGCGGTATAGAGACGCTGGAGGCGCCTGTCACTGGCGGGGTGCATAGGGCAGCCGCAGGCGAAATCACGGTGCTCGTCGGTGGCAACCGCGCTGTGTACGAAAAGCACCTGCCGGCCCTTGAAGCGATGGGGGGCTCAATCTTCTACCTGGGGGAGTTGGGTAAGGCGTGCGTGCTCAAGGTGATCACCAACATGCTCGCGTTTATCCACCTGGTGGCCGCGGGCGAAGCATTGATGCTCGCCAAGCGTGCCGACCTCGACCTTGCGCAAGTTTACGCGGCAATCAAGGCGAGCTCCGGGACCAGCTTTGTCCATGAAACCGAGAGCCAGCTGATTCTCAACGGCAGTTACAACATCGGCTTTACGATGGATCTCGCCTGCAAGGACCTGGGGTTCGCGTCCCGCTATGGGCGTGAGCTCGGTGTCCCACTCGAGCTTGGTGATCTGACGGAACAAATCTTCAGGCGTGCGCGGGCCCAATATGGCGGCGGCGCCTGGTCAACCCAGGTCGTGAAGCTTCTCGAGGACGCGCTGCATACGGATCTGCGCGCGCCGGGCTTCCCCGCGGTACTGGAGCCGGATGCGACATGAAACTCGCCGCCATCAAGACGTTCGTGGTTGGAAATCCGCCGCCACACTATGGCGGACGCTACTTCGTGTTCGTCAAGCTGACTACAGATGCGAACGTGGAGGGAATCGGCGAGGCATACTGCGTGCCGTTCGAGCCCCACCTCGTTGCGAAAATGCTCGAGGACGTGTTCGAACGTTACCTGTGCAACGAGGATCCACACGACATCGAAAAGATGTGGCGCCGTGTGTACTCGGCGGGTTTCACGCAGCATCCGGACTTGACACTCATGGGAGTGTTGAGCGCACTGGAAATGGCGTGTTGGGACATCATAGGCAAGGAGGCCGGCCAGCCCGTCTACAATTTACTGGGTGGTCGGATTCACGAGCGGCTGCGATCCTACACGTACATATATGCCCGGCCCGGTGATCGGACCGATGTCTACCGCGATCCGGACCTTGCGGCCGAGCGAGCCGCTGAATATCTGCAGCAGGGTTTCACGGCGCTGAAATTCGACCCCGCGGGGTCGTATAGTGCCTTCGATGGCCGGCAACTCGGTCTGGTGGATATTGATCGGTGCGTGCGGTTCTGCAAACAGTTGCGCGAGGTTGTGGGGTTGAAGGCCGACCTGCTCTTCGGCACGCACGGTCAGATGACAGCTGCGGGAGCGATCCGCCTGGCGAAGCGGCTGGAGCCTTACGATCCGCTCTGGTTCGAAGAGCCTGTACCGCCTGATGCGCCGGAAGAAATGGCGAAGGTTGCACGGGCGACATCCATCCCCATCGCAGCCGGTGAACGGCTGGCGACGAAGTACGATTTCGGGCGCGTGCTGCGCGCGGGCGCGGCTGCCATTCTGCAAATGAACCTCGGCCGCGTCGGCGGGCTTCTCGAGGCGAAGAAGATTGCCGCCATGGCTGAGGTTGACCACGTGCAGATCGCGCCTCACCTGTACTGTGGGCCGGTGGTCGGCGCCGCCAATATTCAACTCGCCGCCTGCAGCCCAAACTTCCTGATTCTGGAAGGCATCGAGCGGTGGGACGGCTTTCATGCGCAGATCCTGCGCAAGCCCATCCGGTGGGAGCAGGGCTACGTCATTCCGCCCACCGAGCCCGGACTCGGCGTCGAGTTGAACGAGGATTTCATCAAGGACTTCCCGTACACCGGCGATGAGCTACATCTGCAGATGCACGGCACCCCGGTTATCTGACCCGCGAGCGCGGTCTTCACGAACCCGCATAGAGTTGATAAGCACCCCAGAAAAGGGGTCTGCCGTAAGGGCTGTGGGAATGCAGCAGCGACAGCTTCGCGGTGCGCAGCGCCGCATCGGGCGCTTTCCCCGCCTGAAGCTCGCCATAGAGCCGGTCCATCAGTAACGGCGATGAGGCGTCGGCGACCTGCCAGAGCGCGGCAATCACATTGTGCGAGCCCGCGCGCAGGAACACCCAGGCCAAACCAACAAGCCCTTCCCCGGCATAGGTGCGCACGCCCGAGCCGTAACAACCGGAGATGGTCACCAACCTCGCATTGATCGGGTGTTGCACGATGTCACGCGCGTAGAGTTTGAAGTCTTCCGGACCCGTCTGGGGCGGTGATAACACCACAGCCGAATCGAGGGGGCTCAAGCGGCTGGCGGTGCCATGCGCGGCAAAATGAATGTAGCGGAATTGATCCGGCCCGCTCGCCGCATAGGCAGCCGGTACCGCCCGGGCCTGGGTCAGTACGCTCTGGCCTTCCGGTGGAAAGTGTCGTTGCAGCCGTTGAATCTCCGTCGCCGCATACGGCAGAGCCGCGAAGTCGGACTTCGGCGGAACTGGATCGCCGATCAACAGCAGATCGCGAGTGGCTGCACTCGCGTTGCTTGCCTTCAACCCGGAGAGTATTCGGATCGAGCTCGCGGTGGTGACGGTGACATCTTCGATCCAGTACCTGGGGCCGTTCGCGGTGGGTACCACCAGTGTCTCGAAGTTAAGAGCGTTCAGGACGCCGTCCGGAATGAGAAAGACCCTGGAATCACGCGGAATCATCGCAGCAGCGGGCCCGATCAGTGTGGCGTACAAGGCTGCTGCAGCCGGGTTCGCGGTCTTCAGCAGATCGTCGCCCTGTTGAATGTCTGCCTGATGCTTCTCGACCAACGACTGAACATCCTTTTCCTTCGGCAGAGTGAACAGACGTGTTTCGCGTGCGGTCACTGCCCACAAGTACGACTGCTCCCGCCCCAGTGAATAGAACAGAATGACGGCGTCGAGCTTACGGCTAACCGCTTGCAGATCGGTGACTTTCTGCTCCTGCGCGTGGGCCTGCTGCTCGCCAGCGAATTCGAGGCCCTCCTCGAGCGTCCGCGCCCGACTGCCGTCCAGTAGACGCAGCGCATCAATTGGCCTGTTCATGGCGATGAGAAGTTCGGCGTAGTCCCGGTAGATCGCACCGCCATAGGCGAAAGCTGACAGGCGCAGGGCTACGTTCTGGACGCTGGAGCGCTTGTCCTCGAACGTCTGGATCGCCCGGCGATACCAGAGCTGGGCCTGCAGCGGCTGCTGTCTGGCGGAGTATAGCTTCGCAATCGCGTTCTCGACGTCTGCTCGCAATTCCGGGTCGGTGTCCGCCAATTGCCGGGCAGACGTCAGAATGTGTTCCGCCTCCTGGTCCGGCGCCTGGTGCGAGGCGAGCAGTCCGCGCAGAAACTGCGGATAAGCGACCACGATGTTGTCTTTGGAAGTCTTCGCCGCGAGCACCGCTGCATCGGTGTAGCGTTTGGCGGCGTCGAATTGACCTTGCTCGTAGAGCAACAAGGCCAGGTTCGTTTCGATGTTAGCGATTTGGTCGACCTCATTCTCGGCAGGTAGCGACTGAGCGGTTCGTAACGCTTCCTCATCATACTTTCTGGCTTCATCGAGATAACCGAGCCTGTACTGGGCCAGGCCGGCATCCTGCAGCCACAGTACGCGGTTGGTGGTCATTCCAATGTCCTTGGCCTCCCGCTCGGCGTCTTGAAAATTGGCGAGCGCGCGCTCGAAGTCGCCCAGGTTGTAATACGTCCAGCCGATGTTGCCGAGGGCCATCTGCAGCTGCCGGCGGGCCTGAATGGATCTGGCGAATTCAACGGCCTGCTGCAACCAGGGGATGGCCTGGTCGAAATGCCGGGCTTGCACGTAGTCATAGCCGATATCGACCAGATTGGCTGCGACCAACAGGTCAGCACCGTGTTCGCGTGCGGCCGCCAGGCTGCTCTTGAACTTCTGCGTAGCCTGCTCCCGGTGGCCGGAATCAAGCTCAACAAAGCCTTCAGCGCGCAACACGTCGGCGATGAGCGCGGAATGGGCTGATTCGGCAAGCTGGCGCGCCGCGTGCAATTCTCGCGCGGACTCCTGAGACTGACCCAATCGCCAGTACGCCATGCCGCACAGTACGTTGCGTTTGATCGCAAGATCCCCTTGCGGGGGAATGGATACATCGCTGGCCGTGAGCAGCGCGATCGCCTCGCGCGAGCGCAGCTGCTTGACCAGGATCTCCGCCTCGAGCAGCCGAAATTTCAGCCCCCACGCCGGCGCGCTTGCGGCGCCCGCCGCGGAGAATTGTTTGCGAGCCGCCTGCGCTCGTGCGCCCGCACTGGCCACGTCGCCGTGCACGTAGTCAGTGTAGATGCTCTGAAATAGGGCGGCCGGCTCCGGAGTCGAGGTGGCATGACATCCCGTCAGGCTCGCGGCGGGCAGGATGCATGCCAACCAAGCTACCCAGGCGACTAGGTGTCGTGCGTGCCGCCACCGCCAGCAGCGGAAATAGTGACTCCACCCTTGACCGGGCAACCCAGGTCGGCTCGTATCCCGACCAGTTGCACGTAGTCGTCGGTAACCAGCAGGTGCCCGAGAGTCAGCCGGCCAAAGTCTGGAATGATGATCGAGTGCGGCCCCGGATCCTGGCGTCCCTCGAGCATGGAAAGCCAGTTGCTCTCCCGGGGCTCCGAATCGGGGGGCAAAGATGCTTTGCTCTTGGTGCCGCGGGTCTTGCTGCTCGCCCATCCTATCCGCCGTTTGTCTGGACCCTTGAAGGCGCCCGTTCCTCTCACTTCCAGGCCCTCGATGCAAGAGCCCCGCAGGGAAATTTTCCGCTTCTCGCCCTTCGGGATCCAGATCGAGATCTGGGAAACGACGCGCTTGGCCGTCACCCTGTCGAGGATGTTGAGGTTCTCGACCACAGCCCGGACCCCAATAAAAATCGATCCCTCTCGGTCACGGCCCGAAACACGCGTATACGCCAACGAGCAACTAACGATGTCATCCAGAGTAAACGCCTCCGACCGTTCCGTTGCAAATCCGCCCACGGGCGGCAGCGATACCGAGGCGACGGTCGGGATGTTTGTATCGAAGGGCTCTTCCACGTAGCCCCCCAATGAGCTGGCGTCACCGCGAAAGTAGTAGAGCTTCTTGTTCGGGTCTTGCATGGCGTGCGATCTCCGTGCCGTAAGGCGTCAGATCTTCAGAGCTGGTTTGAAATACCGGGTCCGTAACAGCACAGCGGCGTCGCGTGTATCAACACTTTGCACCGGTGCGCTGACTGAAAATTCATACTGAGTCCGTGTAATGGGCCCGACTATCCGGATCGCGCCCCTGTCCAGGTAGCGCAATTCGGTCGTGCTCCCCCGAGCTGCAGGCATATTAGCGCCCGGCGGTCCGCTCACCGCCGGCGGTTGCAGTTGGCTCGGGATCGACTGTCGCCGGCCGCAGCATGCCATCATTACTCTCCTTCTCACTCGTGTCGACGATTCTTTCGATCACCACGGGCTCAGGTCCTGTGCGCTCCAGGAGAAAGGCACCTCCTGACAAGGCCAACCAAGCCAGCAGCACGTCCGTTGCGCCTCCGCCGACATAGAACGCAAACGGAATTGCAATCCATAGACTCGTGCAGCCGAAGCAGCCAACCACTTTGCCCGCCCAAGTGCCCTCGAGCCGGGCGCGCACCTGGGCAATGCTGCCTTGCGGTCCCGGCTCGCTCGCGAGCAAATGCACGATCCTCCAGGTCGCCAGCACGGCGAGCACGAATCGGAACGCCAGGCTTGCCTCGCTCATTACCAGCGGCCCATGCCTTACCGCGTAGGCCGCCTCATTCCTGAGGCGGTGCAACGAGGCAGAACCCGACGAACGAAGTGTCATTCCGCCAAGGACCGCCGCAACTGACAATTGTGCGGTCGTTTGTTTGCAATTGAATGGTGTAGCCGCACGGGTCCATGCCATGCGTGTCCAACGTCCATGTGCCGGACTCCCCGGTGTTCGGAACGGTTGGATAGCTGCGTGACGCTGGATTGACCGTCGCCCCCCCAGCGTGTCCCGCCGGCTCGACTACCAAGGCCAATGCACCAAAATGCTCATCGAACACACTGTAAGTTCCATGGATCACATCTCCAACCTGGAAGGTCGCGCAATCCACTGCCGGTTGCACAGGCCCGCCGCCCCGCGAGAATCCTGTGACTGCCAGTGATGGGATGGGTGCAGCATTGTCCAGATCGACAGTGACCATCGAGCGGAGTGTTCCATCGGCGGCGCAGAAGCTCCCACCAGCCGGATATGGAACGGGTCCGACCGGGTTGTAGGCGTCGATCATGATGTCCCACTTGCCGGTCTTACTCAGGGTATTCCAGACCGCAAGCAGTCCCGAGGGCACGATGTCGCGCCAGCCGAGTCCGGGCACATTCGGTGCAACCTGGTAAGTGTAGTAGCCGCCGGGATCCGCTGTTTGGGTATGGCTCGTCACCACCGGAGGTCCGGGCAGGATCTGTTGGTGCATCGTAATATCGAAAGAATCGTTCACAGCCTGCCATGCGGAGGTGCCGTGCGGCGCAACCTGCACACGGTACCTCGGCCGGCTGGCTTCAGGAGTGCTCACCATCGGGGCGCCCGGAATGATGCCGTAGAGGTAAATGGACCCGCCGAAGGGCCGGTCCCCAGGGGCCAAACCTGTAGCTGGGTCAACATCGCAGATATCGATGGCACAGACGCTCTCTATATACGGCGTGTAGTCGCCCGTGACAGTGGTTGTGCCGGGCAGGATCTCGATTCGTGTCTCGAGGCGATTGCCCCAAGTGGGTACATAGTCGGGATTCGCAGGTGGTGGTGGCACGGCCCACGACAGGACCGCACGTACCCGCGCTGTTACAGGCCCTTCAAGGCAAGGTCTGCGGTGCGCGGCAGTGTTGATCGGTTGTGCAACGGCATAGCGCAGTCCGTCCGGCGGTATCGTACGGAAGTCGTGGACGCCGACTTGAGCCGTACCGACCCAGTTCCAGCCGCTACCGTCACCCCAGTCGATCCAGAACGCGACGTACTCGTGGCTGCCGTGAGTGCACGCACCGCCACCGTATCCGACAGGTCGCTTGATCGACAGAACACCAACCAGGTTTTCGATGCCGTTGGGGTCGAAGCCGATACAGGTGAGCTGCTCGTAACCGGTGTCGCCTGAACTGTTCCCGATCGCAGCTATGACGGCCGCGAGATCAATCTGGAGGGCTTCAAGAGGTCCCTTGGACCCAAAGGCCGCGTAAGCGGCCGACGATCCTGGCTTTGCCAGGAACGAGTGAATGGTTGGATAAAGATAGCGATGCTCGTGGACTCCCTTGTCCTTGTACAGGGCGGCTAGCTCGGCCGCGCCGAGCTGGACTGGCGCGGGAGTCGCGATTTTGGCATCGGGGCTGACCAGCATCTGAAGTTGAGCCGGCAAGGATACCTTGGCATCCGCCAGGAGATCGGCGACGGCAAACTCGCTGACCGTCCGGACCTGGATGTGTGCGTCCACCACGTTGCCCCAGGCCGGCTTGTAGTTGGGCGTGTTGGATGGTGGCGGCACGTTCCAGGACAGAATTGCCCGCACGAGTGGCAACACCTCGCGGAAGCACCACGTGGCGCGGGGCTGGGGCTGCAATGTGACGCCGTACTCCAGAGGCCGGGGTCCCGGCGAGTCGTGGACGTTGAAGCTGACGATACCTTGATCCTGCCATGTCGCGCCGTTGTCGAATGACAGGAAGAAGCGCACGTACTCGTTGGAGCCGGCCGAGCACAAGTCCCCGAGATAGCCGCTGGAGCGTTTGATCCAGACGACGGCCTCGAGTAGATCCAACTCAGGATTGTAGCCGGCACACTTCAGCTCTTCGTACGTGGGATTTTCCACAGCGGCGAGCACTGACTTGAAAGAGCTGCCCTCGAGGTTGCCGAAGTAGTTCGGATTGGCGAGCAGCAGTGCGGCGAAGTGGGTGCGCTCCGGTGGCGGAGGCTCTTCATGGACCGATGAGGCAGCCGTATGTTGTTGGTTTTTTTCCTGGCTCATGACCGATTCCCTCAGCTGCGCAACGCCGCAATCGTTGCGCTGCGTACTTTTTTTGCGTAAAGCCGTAGGCGGCGGCGCCGCTGCGGCCTTGATGTTGTTGGCTCTTGCGGGCCGTACTTATGTTCTGTGGCCGCAGCTCGATCCATCCCACGCCGGTCAAGAAATTCCCGAGGGGGGCGCGGATGGTTGCGGTGCGCTATTCTTCACAGTACCCATAAACCACCACCGACTTTCCCATGGACGCCCAGGACCAACTCATCGTCGCCCACATCGCTCAAACCCATCTGCAACTGTTCCAGCAAATGCGCAGCAGGGGTTACTCACGGGATGAATTGGCGAGGGTGGCGAAGGCCTACCTGGTTGCCACGCGGCTGTTCGCCAATCGATTCCGGCCCTGTGGACGGCCGTTCGTCGCGCACCTCGTCGGCTCCAGCGCCGTCCTGGTCTGGTTGCGGGCTCCGATCCAGATGGTGGTCGCGGAGCTGTTGCATGCTGCCTATCAGGAAGGTGACTTTCCGAACTCGTTGGAAGGCATGACGCCGCGGAAGAGGAAAGATCTCACCGCGGAAATCGGTGCAGAGGCCGAGGCGTTGGTCGCCGCGTATACGGTGGGTTCCCGGAGCCTCACGGGCCTCCTGGCCAGCCACGCGAGATTCAACCAGATGTCGCAGCAGGAACGAGACATCCTGCTCATGCAGTTGGCCAATGAGCTCGATGACTATCGCGACTTCGCTGGGAACCACGCCGCCAATGCGGATGAGCGTATCTCGGTCATCCGACAGTGCGGTCAACACCAGGTGGAGATGGCGGAGTGGCTCGGGCGCCCCCAGCTCGCACAAGCACTGCGCGAAACTTACGCCGACGCGATCGCCGCGGTCGATCCGCCGCCCGTGATATCACGTTTCGCGAATGGCTACGCGGTCCTGCCGGCGTCCTGCCGGACTCGTGAAAACATTCTGGCACGGCGCCTCGGAGTGAAAATCCGCAACCGCCTGCGGCGTCACCTCGGAATCCGACTGTAACCTCACCTCGGACAGCGTGAATTCGCTGCGGGATAACCGCTGCTATGGCTTGACCCCTCATAGAGCGTAGGCGTAGGATCACAAAACGTAAGCGATCGTATGCGAACGCCAACGAAATCGGAGGCGAGCCATGGCGGCAATGCAGACGGTGTCCGCCCGGATACCGATAGATGACCTTCAGTGGCTTGCCACGCTGGAAGTGCAGGGCGCCAATACCCCCAGTGACAAGCTGCGTGCCCTGGTTACGCAGCTGCGGCGCCAGCACGAAGGCGCCCTGGAGTACAGCGCGGGTCTGCAGTGGATGCGTGACCTGGTTTCACCCTTTGTCACGGCTGTTGGCGCGTTCGAACATCGCCAGGGCAAACATTCGGAGCTTCTCAGGTTGATCAGCGACTGGGTGCCGCAGCTCATGGCACTGCTCGTCGCGGAGAACAACCTTGGCAAGGAGCCGCTGCGCAAGGCCCAGGAGATCGAAGAAAAACTGGCCGTGCGGTGCGTGCAGCTGCTGATGGGAGTGCTGCGCCTGGGAATAACCCCCGCTGCCGACTGTTACGATCCCCAGGTGCTGGAAAGGTATCTGCCCCAGATCATTGAGTTGAGTGGAGTAATCGACTCGAGCCGCAAGGCGCGGCGCTAATTCAGGAGAATGTCATGGCGGAAACACTGGCCGTACGGGTTACACGCATACTCGCCGGGAGCGCGCATGCCCTGCTCGATGCAATCGAGGATATTGCGCCGGAAGCCATCATGCGGCAGGCGATCCGCGAGATCGACCAGGTGTTGGGCGATGTGCGCCTGGACCTGGGGAAAGTGGAAGCGGCCAAACACCTGATCACCTGTCACATCAACAAGTTGAACAGCGAGAATGAACAGCTCGCAACCCAGGTCGAGACAGCGCTCGAGCGCGGGGAGGATGACCTTGCGCGGGCCGGCATCGAGCGCCAGACCCTCATCGACGACCAGACGCCGGTCCTGCAGCATTCACTTGCCGAGCAGCTGGACAGGGCGCGGGAGCTCGAGGGTTACATCACCGCTCTGCTGGCCAAACGACGGGAGATGGAAGATGCGTTCCAGGAATATCTCGCGAGCCGTGCGCAGGTATCGGTGGCCGCTGCCGCGACGGGGCGCGTGAGCCAGGGCGCCCGGATCGAGAATGCCCAATCGGCGTTCGACCGGGCCTTGGCGCGTCAGACAGGCGTGACCGGACTGCGGTCTGCGCAAAGTGCAGATGCACAGAAATTGAAAGAGTTGCAAGAGCTGGCGCGCCGTAACCGCATCGATGAGCGGTTGGCGCAATTGAAGGCCAGGCTGACGAAGTAACGCAACGCATGCTGCACTCAGGGGTGCTGTTCGCGGTTGAGACCTGGCCGTTCGTAGTCGCAACGGTCCTGTTGCTGCTCATCACGGCTGCCGAAGGTCTTGCGCTGCTGGCCGGTATCAGCGTGTTCCATTGGTTGGACCATTGGCTGCCAGGCGTCTCGCACGCAGAGCAGGGGGCCCTGGATAAAGGTCTTGGTTGGCTCCACGTGGGCCGGGTTCCGATGTTGGCTCTCCTCGTGATATTCCTCGCCGCTTTCGCCATGACGGGTTTCGCATTGAATATGGTCGCGCACCGCCTGTTGGGTCTTTGGGTGCCCGTGTGGCTCTCCATACCTGTCGCGGCGGTCGCGGTACTGCCGATCGTGCGAATTCTCGGCACCGGCATCGGGCGGCTGGTCCCGTCAGACGAATCGTTTGCGGTGACGCTGGACAGCCTCGTCGGCCGTGTCGCGACAGTGCTGGGAGGCACCGCGCGCAACGGCTATCCGGCCGAGGCGAAAGTGTTGAATCAGCATGGGCAGATGCTGTACGTCATGGTTGAGCCCGATACCGCGGATGCAATCTTCGAAGCCGGCGCGAGTGTGTTGCTGGTCAGGCAGATTGCCGGAACTCGCTTTTCGGGCATCGCCAATCCGCGGCCGGATCTGCTCTGAACGGATCGGAAACGCAGCTGCGTGCCATGATTACGTCACCCCCGCAACTGTTGTTCGTCATCTTTGCCGCGATCGTCTTCATGCACTTCCTGACCTTCGGGGCGAGGACGTTTGTAATCATCCCCCACTTGGACAGTGGTGCGGGATACGGTCAGGCCTCCTTTCTGTCGGGTACGATTGTCACCCTGTACCAAGGGATTACTCACAGAATCGATCCGTACCGCGGTGGGATTGCCGCGCTCATATTCATGTGCGCCGTGATCATTTACGAATGGGCCCGAAGAAGCGTTCGAGGCCGGGGATTCAGCGTCGGCTTGAGTGGGCGTGTCCCGGATTCCGTATTGCAGAATGGACCCTATGCCTACGTCCGCCATCCCTTCTACCTAAGCTACATGTTGGCATTCAGCGCCTCAGCCTTGGCGCTGCCGCAGACGCCAACGGTGGTGGTGTGCATCGCGAACCTCGCTCTATTTACGTACATGGCGATTAACGACGAGCGGACGATCGCGGGTAGCCCGTTAGCCTCGGATTATGCCCTCTACAAACAGCGCGTCGGACGGTTTGTCCCGCGTGCCTTTACGAAGTCCAACTCCAAGGGAGTCTAGGGTCAGATGGAAATCATCACACAGAATAATCTCATTCTAGCGGGAATAGCGTTTTTCGCGCTCTTCACCCTGGGCCTGATTTTCTCGCGTCTGTATCGGCGTTCCTCCAAGGAGCGAGCATTCGTTCGCACAGGCCTGGGGGGCCAGAAAGTCGTGATGGACGGCGGCGCGCTGGTATTCCCGATTTTCCATGACACCATCCTGGTCAACATGAATACCCTGAAGCTGGAAGTGACGCGCTCCGGCAAGGACAGTCTGTTCACCAAGGATCGTATGCGGGTAGATGTGGTGGTCGCGTTTTTTGTGCGCGTTCTGCCGACCATCGAGGGAATCGCCAACGCTGCGCAAACGCTCGGACAGCGCACTCTGGATCCTTCTGCATTGTCGCAGCTGGTCGAGGACAAGTTTGTCGATTCACTGCGGGCCGCGGCCGTTGCGATGACCATGCAGGAGCTGCTCGACAAGCGCCAGGACTTCATACAAGGCGTCCAGAACGCCGTACGCGAAGATCTGCTCAAGAACGGTCTGGAGCTGGAGAGTGTCTCGTTGACGCGCATTGACCAGACGCCGATGCAATTCTTCGATGCGAACAACGCCTTCGACGCGGAAGGCCTGACCCGGCTCACCGAGCAGACCCAACGCCGTGCGCGGGAGCGCAACGAGATCGAGCGCGACACGGCCGTGGCCATCTCCAAAAAGAATTTCGAAACGGCGCAGTTGCAACTGGAGATTGATCGCAACAAGCGCTTCGCCGAGCTGTCGCAGACTCAGGATGTCTCGGCCCGCGAGGCGGAGCAGGCGGCCATCGTGGCCAAGATTCGCGCCGAGAAGGAGCGGGAGGCCGAGCAGGCCAAAATCGAAGCGCAACGCCTGATTCGCGAGGCGGAAGTCTCCCGAGACCAAATCATCCGGCAACGCCAGGCGCAGGCTGAGCGTGAAGTCTCCATCGCGCAGATCGATCAGCAGCAGGCTACGGAGATCGCGGAGCAGACCAAGGCGATATCCATCGCACAGAAGTCGCAGGAGCAATCACACGCGGAGGCCAAGGCCAATGAAGCCAAGGCGGACGCGGTGAAGGCGGCGCAGGCGGTCATCACTACGGAGCAGGTCGCGTCTGCCGAGCGAACCAAGCAGGTGGCACTCGTGTTGGCCGCACAGGAGGCTGAACAGCGGGCGATCGGCGTCAAGGTAGAAGCCGATGCAGCGCGCCAGGCAGCGGAAAGCCGCGCTGAAGCAATTCGCACTCTGGCCAAGGCAAATCGTGACAACTACGAGGTGGAAGCGGCCGGCAAACAGGCCATCAACGAGGCTGTCAACACACTGTCGGAGGCACAGATCAATCTGCAGGCCAAGCTGGCGCTGATTCAGGCGTTGCCCAAGATCATCGAGGAGTCCGTGCGTCCGATGGAGAAAATCGACAGCATTCGGATCATGCAGGTAGACGGCCTGCAGGCAGGCGGAGGTGGCACGGGTACCACCGTCGCAGCTGACGGGGGCGGCAATCTTGCCGAGCAGGCAGTGGGGGCGGCATTGCGCTATCGCGCATACGCGCCGGTGTTGGACAAACTATTGCAGGAAGTTGGGCTGGCTGAACACGGTCTAACGGGAATCATAGGAGCGGCACAACCGGCCGTAACGGTCAGGACCAACACCGACAAAGCTGGTTAAGGCGCGCGCGTCGGCGCCGGTTTCAGGAATGCGGCCAGTTTCTTGGCCGCCTTGAGGAGTACGGGCGGTGTCAGCTCGCGCGCGAAAGACTTCAGCTTGCGAGTCTCACGGTAGAAGTTGGGGGCGAAGATCGAGCTGTGCGGCGCCACGTCCAACTTCCCGTCAATTCCGACGGTATGGTAGTAGACGATAAAGGATTGCCGGCTGCGCTCAGCAGGGCAGGCGATTGGCGCGGGTACGCCGTGATAGTTCGGATTGGCGACTTCGAAGATCACGGTTCGGTTGTACAACGGGTCGATGGAGACGTCGCACCGTGTGGCCTCGTGGTTCCACAGCTCCAACTGCCCGTTGTAGCTTCGATCCCATGATTTGTTCAGGAAGACGATCATGGCCAGCCGCCGGTTGAGGCCGGTCTCGTAGGCAATGTTCCGGTCGGAATGGACGTTGAAGAAATCTCCGGGTTGCATCTGCGCATAGCCCGCCCCTTGCAGATACGGATCGGGCAACAACTGCCAGACGCCGGTTATCTCGGAGAGCAGGTACAGGAACGATGCGGAGTGCAGCAAGCTCACCAGCTGCGTGCCGGCCGCGCCCAACTCCACTCCCGAGCGCATCCTGCGCATCCGTTCGTGCGATTCAGTATCCACGAGCAACCATTGCTTGTTCCCCATGGTCGCCATTTCCGCCAGCACGGGATCGAGAATGTCCGGCGAAAACAGCTCGTCAATGACCACGTGCGGAAAAGGCAGAGCCGTGCGGTAGGCGGTGCGCAGCTCTTCGAGCCGCTTCGGGAGCCGAATTCTGTCAGCGAACAGAGCCGAGAAATCAGCCGTTAAATCGCGGGGCATTGCATTAAGGAGTGCGGGACCGGGGGCTTGGCTTATTGTAAGACGTTCGTAACGTACCCGCGTGGCCGGACGAGCGCAAGCGGACCTGATCGGCTATACAATATTGGACATAACGCTGTTCCACACCCGAGCGCGCCCGGAACAGTTCGACGTTGTCAGGTCGAATATACTTAGCCGCGCGTATTCACAGGAGATGTCGATGCCCCTTCCGGTGTCCCGATCCGGCAACCCAGGATTGAACGATAAGACTTTTTCCAGCCAGCCGCGGCCGCTGGCCAGCGGCGAGCGGATGACGCTGCAGGGGTCGATCAACAAATCGTTCCTGCTACTGGTCGTGCTGCTCGCGGGCGCGCTGTGGCCTTGGTCGCAATATCTGTCGAGCGGCGACGCCTCGGTGGTGGGCTCGTCCATTCTGATTGGCGCCCTTGGTGGGTTCGTACTCGCCCTGGTCATCAGCTTCAAGGCCACGCTCGCGCCCTACCTGGCCATTCCCTATGCGGCCCTGGAGGGACTCGCCATGGGCGGCATTTCGGCGCTGCTCGAGCGCCGCTACCCCGGGATCGCCATCCAGGCGGTTGGGCTGACCTTTGCTGTGCTGGCGGTGATGCTGGCGGCTTATTCCATGCGGCTGATCCGCGTCACCCAGCAGCTCCGCTCGATCATCATCGGCGCGACCGGTGCCATCGCTCTGCTGTATCTCATCAGCATGGTTCTGGGACTGTTCCATGTCACCGTCCCGGTGCTCAATGAGGCGAGTCCGCTGGGCATCATCATTTCGCTGGTCATTTGCGGCGTGGCCGCCTTTAATCTCCTGCTCGATTTCGATTTGATCGAATCCGGCGTGGCCCAAGGCGCACCGCGCTACATGGAGTGGTACTCCGCGTTCGGACTGTTGGTCACACTCGTGTGGCTGTACATGGAAATTCTGCGGCTGCTGAGCAAGGTGCGCGATAACAGGTAGCCCCCTGGCGGGCGGGCGGCCCTCCCAAACCTGGTGGTGTTCTGATCTCCCCTTAGAGAGGCGGAACACCGCCAGCCACGGTGCCATGATGTGGTCATTGCACTGAGGTAGGAGGAGGCCCCGTGATCAACCTGCATTATTGGCCCACCCCGAACGGCCACAAGATCACTCTCTTCCTGGAGGAGAGTGGACTTGCTTATCGCATAGTTCCGGTCAACATCGGCGCCGGTGAGCAGTTCAAGCCGGACTTCCTCGCGCTCAGTCCCAACAATCGCATGCCGGCCATCGTTGATCTCGATCCCGCCGATGGCGGTGAGCCCATCAGCGTGTTCGAGTCAGGTGCGATTCTGCTGTACCTTGCGGACAAGAGCGGGCAATTCATTCCGTCCACCGTGCGGGGCCGCAAATCCACGCTCGAATGGTTGTTCTGGCAGGTCGGCGGCCTGGGGCCCATGGCCGGGCAAAACCATCATTTCGGGCAATATGCGCCCGAAAAGATTCCGTACGCCATCGAGCGCTACGTGAAGGAGACGAATAGGCTCTACGGCGTCCTGGATCGCCGGTTGCGGGTAGTGCCGTATCTCGCGGGCGATCAGTACACAATTGCGGATATGGCTGCCTATCCGTGGATCGTTCCCTGGGAGCGGCAGCAACAGGACTTGAACCAGTTTGCTGCGCTCAAGCGCTGGTTCGATGCAATCGCGAAGCGCCCGGCAACGCAGCGAGCGTATGCGCGGGCCGCTGAATTTCCGTCACGGCCCACGGTGAATGAGGAAAGCCGCAAGGTGCTGTTCGGGCAGACTGCCGCCAACACTGAACGCTGACGCTGGATGAACAGGCTTGGCCTGTATGCGCACCGGCGTGTGCTTCCGGTCACAGCCGACAGCTGAGCCTGTCTCTACAGTAGCCGTCCCCCCAACGTCCAGGGACGGTGCCCGTGCAAGCAGCAGACTCGAGATCTCAGGTTCGTCCGTGTAACGGGCGTGCCCGGCGCACGCGCTCGGTGCGCGCGTCCGTGGCACTTGTCATTGCGGCTGTCATCGCCGCGAGCACCGCGAGTCAGCGTGCCGAGGCTGAGTGGGGTGAAGCAACAGGCGACCCCGGACACTTCGGCGTCGTTCTCGAATCTGCAGCGGAGCTCGGCGGTGACAATCTCATCGATGTGTTCTACCGCCACGGCGGAACCCAGCACATCAAGGCCGGTGACGGAGTTACGGTGGGTGGCGGCATTCACTACCGGCCGGTTGCGTTTCCGGTCGACTTCGCGGCCACCGTTGGTTACAAGTTTGTCAGAACCTCCTCGTACGATACCGACCTCGGTGTCAATCGCGCCGTCATCAAGCTCACGGGTACCGTGCCGCTGGGAAATCACTTCTGGTTTACCGCAGGTCCGGTCTGGCACGTGGGGACCAACTTGAACGGCGATGGGTACGTACAGGACGTCGATTTCGACGATGCCGTGGGCGGCATGGCTGGCTTTGGCTGGCGTTGGATCGGCGTGAGTTATACCTACATCAAGTATCGCGGACCCTTCGCAGGCAGCGTCGACGCGAGCAACGGCGGCATCACCTTCGCATGGAAGTTTTGAGCACGGCCACCAACGGCTAGTGGCACCTTAATAGGGGGGTGCTAGCATCCAGACATGGGATGCAGTTGCGACAACCCTTCTCGATTCGGTGTCCGCCATTCGGGCAGGCTGCTGTGGGCCGCGCTACTCATCGCAACTTGCATGGCCTCACGTGCTGCTTCTGACGATGTGTCGGCTGGGCCGCCCGCGCCCGTTCCGCCACAGGTACACATAGACCCCAAAGTGGTGCAACTGCAGGTAACGGAAGGCACCGACATACGCTTCACCCGTCTGAGCCTTGCGCAGGGGATCTCGCAGACTCGGGTCGAGACGATCGTGCAGGACGACCGCGGGTTCATGTGGTTCGGCACCCAATACGGGGTGAATCGTTACGATGGCCACGAATTCCGGTCGTTTCGCCACGTCGATGGCGACACACGCAGTCTGTGCGGCGTTTACATCCGCAGGCTGTTCGAGGACCGGGAGGGTCGCCTATGGCTTGCGTGCGAACGGATGCTCGACCGGTACGAGCCCGCTACGGAAACGTTCACGCACTATCAATTAGAAGCCGCCGGATCACCCGATCTCACCGCTACCCCGCGTCACATCAGCCAGGGTGGTGACGGGGTGCTGTGGGTTGCTACCGGTCACGGGCTCTATCGGTTCGATCCGTCTTCCGGCCGGTCCGTGGGCTTCCAACACAATGAGGCCGATCCTGGGAGCCTCAGCAGCAACGATGTCAAATCCACGTGCATCGACCGCGACGGCACACTTTGGGTGGCGACCAGCGAAGGTATTGACGCGTTCGATCCGCACAGCGGTCGTGTGACATTGCATGTGCCGCTCCGCGAGCCGCGTGAAATGTCGATGCTGGAAGATCGTACCGGCATGTTCTGGATCATTTACGCGTCGAATAACGGGCTTGCCAGGCTGGATCGTAAGTCGCGGGTACTTACCCGCTACTCCTTCGGTAGAGCACCGTTATCGGCAGAAACTCTCACGGGCGTCAGCTCTATTCTCGAAGACGCCGATGGACAACTCTGGCTCGGTACACATTCAGACGGTCTTCTGAAGCTCGATGGCGCCCGTCTCAAAGCCATCCGCTACCGCAACGACCCCGCGAACGACGAAAGTCTCGCTGAGAATCGCACAACCGCGCTCAAGCAGGATCGCGAAGGCAACATCTGGGTTGGTCTGGGAGCCTCCGAGCCGAACCACTTTTCACCGAGGCCGCCGGCGTTTCGTCCCTTACCGTTCGATGCCGGCAACCCAGACAATCTGGGCGAGAAACTCGTCAACGTGCTGTTCGAGGATTCCCACGGCACGCTTTGGATCGGCACCACGGGAGCACTCAATCGGTACGACCCGCTGACGCGCAGCTACCAGCGATTCCACGTTCCCGGCAACGGTGTCAGCAGCGACGTGCTGTCGATCGTGGAGGATCGCGCGGGTGCGCTTTGGGTCGGCACATCCGGCCAGGGACTCGCGAAGCTTGATACCGCCACTGGCAAGTCGAAGCTCTATCGACACGTGGCCGGAGATCAACGGACGCTGAGCGACAACGTGGTCACACACCTTTACATCGACCACAACGGCACACTATGGGCCGCGACCGGGAACGGGCTCAACCGTTATGACGTTGCTACCGACAGCTTTAGCTCGTTCAGGCAGCAGACGGAATTCTGGGCCGCAGTTTATGTCGGCCTGGCGGAGGACAAGGACGGCACATTGTGGATCAGCGGTGTCCCAGGCTTGCTGCATTTTGACCCGGGCAAAGGCGAGTTTGTACAACACAAGGAGGGAGGGCAGATCCGCGGAACCGGCCTGCTGGTTTCTTCCGCAGGGGTAGTCTGGGCTGGCTCCCAGAGCGGGTTATACCGATACGATCCGTCAAGCGGCAAGAGCCGCCTGTACACGCATCGAGACGGCCTCGCGAGTGACGCAATCTCCTGCATTCTCGAGGACGCGCACGGCGACTTATGGATGAGTACGACCGAAGGACTCTCGCGCTTCCACCCCGGCAGCGGCCGTTTTCGCAATTACTCGATTGCGGACGGGTTGCCGGGCCGTGATCTCACCGGCTGGGGAGCCTGCTTCAGGAGTGCGCGCGGAACCCTATATTTTGGCGGGTTCGCTGGCGCGGTCGAATTCGATCCCAACGCCGTGCTCGATGAGTTGTATACGCCGCCGGTCGTGCTGACCCGGCTCGAGTTGGCAGGTGAGCTCGTACAGCCAGGCCGGGGCTCGCTACTCAGCCAGACGATTGGCTACACGAAGGAGCTGACACTTTCAAACAGCTACCGCAGCTTCGCTGTGCAGTTCGCCGCTCTAAGCTTCCGCAGCCCTGGCACCAACCGCTATCGATATCGGCTCGAAGGTCTCGACGCTGACTGGCACGAGGTGGGCAGCGATCGTCGCATCGCGAGTTACACGACGTTGCCGCCTGGCGTCTACAACCTTCGCGTACAGGGCGCGACCAACCGAAGTCCCTGGAGCGAGCCTGGCGCGACTCTGCGGGTCACCATCGAGCCACCCTGGTGGGGCATGTGGCAGTTCCGCGTTGCTGTCATTCTGGTTGTGGTGGTGCTCGCCGTTGTCGCTTACGGTTATCGCGTTCAGCACCTCGCCCACCAGCTCGAAATTCGCTTCGAAGAGCGTATGAGCGAGCGCACTCGGATTGCCCGTGATCTGCACGACTCGCTGCTGCAGAGTTTTCAGGGGTTGATCCTTCAGCTTCAGGCCATCCTGAACATGTTACCGGCGCGCGCCGCTGAAGCGGTCAAAGCACTCGGCACTGCGCTCGATCGCGCGGACCAAGCCATCGACGAGGGTCGCGCCGCCGTTCAACGATTGCGCACACCTGCGCTGATGGACGCGGACATCGTCAACTCAGTGAAGTCACTCGCGGAAGACACCACCACGGTGCAACCGGTAGCGTTCCGGGTCGTTGTGGAAGGGAAGCCGCGCGCGCTGGTTCCACTTGTACGCGACGAGGCTTACCGGGTTGCGCAGGAGGCGTTCCGAAACGCAGTCCAACATGCCGACGCGAACGCCATCGAGGCCGAGCTCACGTTCGGCGACAGGACGTTCACGCTGCGCATTAGGGATGATGGTAGTGGTTTCGACCCAGAGCGGCTCGAGCATTCGGAGCGAAGTGGGCACTGGGGCGTCCGTGGTATGCGCGAACGAGCGGCCGCCATCCAGGGCAAGTGCGAGGTGTGGAGTGAGAAGGGTGCCGGAACCGAGGTCGAGCTCACTGTCCCCGCAGGCGTCGCTTATGCAAAGGCGGGTGCGCGGCAGGCGCGCTTGGACCTGAACACGCAGCGAGGGCGTTCATGAATACCGATACTCCTGTCGTACGCATTCTCGCGGTGGACGATCATCCCCTGTTGCGAGAGGGTATTGCCGCGCTGATCGCGAACGAGCCTGACATGAAGCTCGTTGCCGAAGCGTCGAACGGGCGCGAGGCGATCGATCAATTTCGCAAGGTACAGCCGGACGTAACGCTGATGGACGTACAGATGCCCGACATGAGCGGTATCGACGCCCTCATCGCTATTCGAGAAGAGGCGCCGAAGGCAAAGGTGATCGTGCTTACAACCTATGGCGGGGACGCGCTCGCCATGCGTGCGATCAAGGCGGGTGCACAAGCCTACGTACTCAAGGGGCTGGTGCGTAAAGACCTTTTGGAAACCATTCGGGCGGTCAATCGCGGGCAGAAGCGTATTCACCCGGACGTTGCGTTGGAACTCGCCCAACATACGGGGGAGAGCCCACTGACCGCGCGGGAGGTCGAAGTCCTCGGCCTTGTTGCTGCCGGCAACAGCAATAAGCGTATCGCGGCACAGCTGAGCATCACCGAGGACACCGCTAAAGGACACCTCAAGAGCATTCTGGCCAAGCTCGGTGCAACCGACCGCACACGTGCGGTCACGCTTGCCCTGAAGCGTGGCATCATCGAGCTGTAACCCCCGGACGACCGTTACCCCCCGAAAGGGTACCGCGCATCCCCCCTGCCGCAGGGGCGCGTCGCGGGCGCCTTGCCTGCAAGCTGTCACAAAGGAACAGTGATGCAGCGGCTCTTCTCGACATTTCCCAATTCGTGGCCCGGTGGTGGCCTGCTTCTTCTGAGAATAGTCTTGGCTTTGCCGGCCGCGGCAGATGGCCTATCTACGCTGCTGACGGTGCCGGGACCGTGGGCCGCCGCAATCGGGCTGATTTGCGTTCTCACCTCCACCCTGGTGTTGCTGGGTCTGGGGACTCCCTATGCCGCCGCGATGTTAGGGGTGGCACAACTGTGGCCGCTGTTCTTCAATGGATTGCCCGGGGAGGCACAGGTCTGCCGTGCCGCAGTAGCTGCCAGCCTCGTCATGCTGGGGCCGGGGGCCTGGTCGGTCGATCGCCGCCTCTTTGGCCGCAAACGTATCGACCTGCCCGCCAAGCAGCCTTAGCGCCGGTAGCAGCTCCAGCGTGGTTGCCTGACAGCCAGCCGGCGACAACCGCGCCCGCGGCGAAGAAATGCGTTCCCCGAATTCAACTCAGCATCACGCCGGGGTAGATTTATGTCACAAAGCAACATGATTAGGTTGGTCCAGCGCCTCTGAGTCAATAAACCTGCACCAGATAGGGAGATTGTCATGTCAAGCTGGCGAATGTTGGCGTCGTTGTGCATGAGCGCAGTGTTTTTGCTGGGGGCGGTGGGCCTGCGGGCGCAGACCCTCCCGGCGCGCGGCAACCTGGACTGCAACGGGTTCAGCCGGGTGCAACGGCCCTTGAAACAATATATCCCCTGCACCGACTTCTTCAGCGTGACCGAGCACGGGCGCGGTTACGACAATGGCCACTACATCGGGCACGACGAGCCGAGCATCGGGTTCATCTCGACCGCGCGTGGTTCCGGAAACAACGTGCTGTGGGATATCACACTTCCCGTTGAGCGCAAGCTCCCCGCCGTGCAGTCCTTCGAGACCTTTCCAACCTTCTGGTTCTCCATGGCGTTGTGTGATACCCGATCGTTTCCCAATGGCCCCTGCAAGAATGACAGCGATGAGAACACCCCGGCGGTGGCCGGTTCAGCGCTGCTCGAGCTGCAGCTGTACCCGCCCGGTTTCGTCACCGGCATCAGCTGTGACCTCGCGCACTGGTGCGCTGCACTCAACATCGACAGTATCGAGGTGCAGAGCAACGGCGAGTTGAACCCGAACTGCACGGAGCCGGCGAACTTCGCCTTCATCCAGAAGAACGGCGTTCCTACGGGTCCACCGGGCCCGAGCACGGCCACCGATGCGACCTTCACTCCCAACGCCCACACCCTGCTGATGAACCCGGGCGATCACCTGCACATCACCATCAAGGACACCTCCTCGGGGCTGTACATCCAGATCTCGGATCTGAGCACCGGCGAGCATGGGGTCATGGTTGCCAGCGCGGCCAATGGTTTCGAGAACACCGATCCGAATACCTGCGCAGGCTTCAAGCACGACTTCCATCCGGAGTTCGACACCGCCCGGTTCGGGAATTTCGTGCCCTGGGCGGTGTTGCAGGCCAATATCAATTTCTCCATGGAGATTGGCCATTTCGAGCCCGGCGCGCATGGCGACAAGGACTCCGATGATGCGCCCTGTTTCACGGGCCCGGACGATCTCATTGCCGGCTGCCTGGGGGCGGACCTCGACTTCGACGGGCCCTCGTACCTGGCTGACTGGCCGGATGGCACTTCCAGTCATGCCACCTCGGTCGCCATCCGCTCCCCGCACGGCGGCGGAATCGGCCCGATCAGTTGGTCGGACGAGGACGGTAGCTACGATCAGCCCTTTCCGATCGTGCACATCGAGTCGACCGTCGCCGATTCAGAGGCGAGTTGCCAATCCGACGGCGTAGGTTGCGTGGTGCCTCCCCGTCCCGCGCGTTTCTACCCCTACTACGCGCTCCTCGGGGATGGGGCTGACACTTCCAGCTGTGCCCTGGTGTTTGGCAACTTCAAGGGCCCCGGGGTGAACAACTTTGGCCGCGATCAACAATACGGGGCCTCGAACCTGCCCTGGTTCTTCGGTCAGAACAGCAGCGGACCGCGGGCGAACCCGTGCATGCCCCGGGCTGGACGCTTCTGACCCTTGGCATGCCGCGGGCTGGGCGCTCCCGAGCCTAGGCTGGCTTTGACCGGCCGGTGTGGCAAACTCCCGCACCGGCGGGCACGCCGCATGCTGGGGCTCTGGAATGTCGTCTGCCGTCCTATCCTGGTGGTATTTTCTTTGCGTGCTCGCGGCAGTCAATATCGCCGCATGGTCCTCGTCGGCGCAGGCACTCGGGCAGCGTCAGACCGGCCTGTCCGTCGAATCCTATTCCGCGTGTCGCATCCAGCTCGCGTTGTCGGCGGTATATGTTTTTGGATGTGCATTCCGTTCCGTCTTCCCCGTCTACGACATTCCACGGCTCTGCTTGTTCGATACATGGTTGTCGAGCGTGGCGGTCGGGCGCTCGGTGGCGACAGCCGCTGAGTTGTGTTTCGTCAGTCAGTGGGCCCTGCTGCTGAACGCCACTGCCAGGTCGGCCGGCAGCACGGTCGCGAGGGCCGTGTCGCTCCTGGTGGTACCACTCATCGCGACCGCGGAAATCTGCTCGTGGTACGCGGTCCTGACCACCTCGAACCTGGGGCATGTCGCGGAAAACTCGCTCTGGGCGACAGCCGCGGTGTTGATTGTCGCGGCGATGATATCAGTCCTTCCACACTACACCGGGCAACGGCGCTGGGTGTTGTTCGGCTGGTGCCTGGCAGGGCTGACCTATGTGGCATTCATGTTTCTGATCGACGTCCCCACGTACTGGATGCGCCATCTCGCCGACGAGGCTGCCAATCGACATTACTTCAGTATTGCTCAGGGCCTCGCCGACGTTGCACAGCGCAGAGTCGTCTCGTACCGCTGGGAAGACTGGAAGAGTGAAGTGGTCTGGATGACGCTGTATTTCAGTCTCGGGGTGTGGTTCAGCATCTCCCTGACTCAGCCCCGCGTACAAGTTGTGCGCAGCGCGGATTCCAGGCGCTCGTCAGGGGTGCTGCAGCCGCTTCGCGAATGAGGAACGGGGCTGCCCCGCGGAGTGGCGCAGCTCGAATTTCACCTTGTAGGTGACAGTTGCCGGATGGCCCGTCCGATTCGAATACCGGTAGTGGTGCGCCAACTCGGAAGCGGCCGCACCAAATCCCATTCCGGCGGGCGTCTCGGAGAGAATGAGCGTATCTGTGGCACGTCCCTGCTCATCCAGAGTCACCGTGATCTGAACCAAACCATCGATTCCGTCGTCTGCGGCCTGCGGTGGGTAGTACTCATCCAGATCTTTCCCTGACGGACCGGCGATGATGAATGGTTGGGTAGGGTCCATTGCGAAGAGATTCCTGTCCCGCGCACTAGCCGAAGGTTGTCCCCTGACTGTCACTGCGTTGGCAGTCAAGACGATGATCGGGATAACGCTGAGTATCGCAAGTGCCCGCCGGGATCGCGATGGGGGTTTACCAACAGGGTCCGCAGCCAGTATGCGATCGACGCGTTGCTCGATAGATTCCTTGGCAATGCCGGGCAGGAACGAGTGGGAAGAACGTGCCTGGGCCTCTTCCAGAAGAACCGTCGCATAGTCGGCCTTGTGTGTGTTGAGTCGCAGGACGTCATCATCGCTGGTGTATTCAGCGAGTTGTGCAAGCCGCCGGCGCAGCCACCACGGCAATGGACTGAACCAGAATAGCGCGGCGTGAAGTGCCGCGAGCCACTGAACCTGACTGTCGCGGTGTCGCGCGTGAGCCCCCTCGTGGTCCAGGATGATTTTTCGCTTGGCGTCTGGCCACGACGCATAACAGGTTGGCAGCAGAATCGTTGTGCCGAAAGTCGCCGGACTCGAGATCTCACTCGTAATCCGCACGTCCAAGGCGCGAGCCCATGGCTCTCTTATGGGCATAGCTTTCGACTTGATCCACCACATGCGCCCGACGCCGGTTGCCAGCCGCAATACAAGCACCAGCGACACGCTCAGATATAAGGCCAAAATTGCAGTGCCCAGGTGGTACTGCACACCCAAGGTGGGCCCGTGCACCGCAACGGTCGGGAGGGAGAACGATAAGACCTGCGCAGGTGGCAGGAACGGCCAACGCACCAGCGCAGGCATGACGAGTCCGCCGACCAACAGGGTGGTCCAGATCAACTTTTCCTGCTGCGCATTGGCAACTCTGAAGAGGGCAATTCCCAACCGCAGGACGCCTGCGACAATCAGTGATCGCAACGCGGCCTCGACGACCCACTCGATCATTTGCCCGAGCCTCGTTTGGATTGAGCAATCTTCTCCCCAATACGCGCCAGGTCGGTTTTGTCCAGCAGCTTGGCCTCAACCAACCCGCTGATCACTTCTGCAACGGAGCCTTCGCAAAACCAGTCGGCAATTCTCTTGACCGCCTGCGCGGCTGCGTGGGTCCGGGACTCTGCGGCGCGAAACACAAACGTGCGCCCATCCACAGTGTGAGAGAGGTAGCCCTTGTCCTCCAGGCGCCGCAGTACGGTCCGGACTGTTGATTCCTTCAGAGGACGCTTCAGCTCGGCACGGACCTGTTCGGCCGTGGCCGCTCCCAACCGCCACACCAGCTGTAACGCTTCCCGCTCGAGGTCGCCCAGATCGGCCGCGATGTGCTCGCTCATAATGCTACCCCACGTAGTGCTACACACTGTAGCATATGGGCCGGCCGGCGCAAATTGCTTGGCCTGCGAGGCTGGCCGCTCACCCCGGAAAAGGAATCCAGGCATGTTCACGCTCAAACCCGGCGGATACATTTTGTTGACGCCCGCCCTCTTGCTGATGCTCGCCCTGATTGCTTGCCGACCCATCACCACAGAAAGGAGCGCGCCGCAGGATCTGGATGCAGCGGCTTGTCCGCCCGGTGTGCAGGAACAGATCAAGCTCACAGCTGATGCGGCTGCGATCGCCATCCCCTCGAATCTCGTTCCGACCGGCAACTCCACGGATGCGGTGGCGGGTCGGCGTGTGGTGATCTCCGTTTCGGCCGGAGCCGCCGCAGCGCGGCTGCACCTGGTCTCCAATGCGATGACGATCACGACATTCGGCGGCACTCTCGAGGGTATGGCCAATGCCAACGAGGACGCCCGCGCGATAACCAACAGCGCGCCGCGCCTTACACAGATATCGGACGGCCGCGCGCTTGAGCTCAGCCCCGGCCGGTTGCGGATCGCCCCCTTTGTGATCGGGCCCACTCTTCGGCCGCAGACGCTGTCACTGGATCTGTTGGTAACACCCGGAGGCAGTCCCCTGGATGAGATGGTTGTGGCAACACAGGCAATGTGGGACACGCAACTACATCCGCTGCCACCCGAGCGGGTAGCGATCTCCCTGGTGCCGCTGCGGCACTTCACGATGTATGACCAGGTCGAGGCCACACTGTCGCTCGATTTCGCAGCGAGCCGCACCAGTACTGCACGCCAACAGTGGGCCTGTTCGGCGGAAAGCCGCTTCATACTGGTTGATCGCACGGCCACGGCGCCGAACTTGTGGGATCTGCGAAAATCGGCAGAGTACGGCAGGAGCGAGTGGTGGCTCGCGCTATTCTCCCCGAAAAGTGGACCCTTACGCGCGATATTCACCAGTCCCGCGGATGCAAGTGGCTTCGCAAGTTGGCTTCGACAGACGCACGCACTGCATGTTGGAGGCTATGACATTGGGATGTTTCGCCCGGAGTATTCGCGCAGCGCGCGCCGCACGGTACCGGCGTTTCATTCTGTCGCCGATACCTATCGAACAGCCTCCATGGATGACCTGGACGTCTTGCTCGTGGGACGGCTGGGCGAGCCTTAGCCAGTGCCAGCGCGGAGGCCCTCGTCAGCGGTTCAGTTCGTACACACACATATTGACGGCTGCAGCCAGGTTCAGCGACTCGATGTTGCCACCGCCAGCGATGGTGAACGGCTTCACATGCAGGGCGGCCAGCTGCTCATGCGGCAGGCCGCGAGCTTCGTTGCCGAACAGATAGCAGTCGAACCTCTTGAAGGCGGCCGATTGCAGGGGTTCGCCGCTCATATCCAGGCAGGCAATGCTTGCGAAGCGCGCGCGCAACGATTGCAGCTCCACGTCCAGCTCCAGGGGCACATGAAAAATCGCACCCATGCTGGCGCGCACGACTTTGGAGTTATACGGATCGACGCTGCCGGGGCCGAGGAGACAGCGGAAATTCCCGAACCACGCCAGGGTGCGCAGGATGGTCCCGAGGTTGCCCGGGTCCTGAATCTCATGGAGATAGATGACGTGCTCGCCGTCCCGCGGCGCCGGTGCCGGCCACATCGGCACGAGCGCAATTATCCCTTGCGGCGTGCGGGTGTCCGAGATCTGCGCCATTTGGATTCCGTTGATCACGTGGGTTACGAACGGACCGCGCCAGTGCGCATGCTCCTTCGTCACATACAACTCGCAACCCTGCAGCGCCGGATCGCGCGCGGCCGCCTTTTGCAGCTCGAGTACCGGGTGCTCACCTTCCACCAGAAAATAGCCGAGCTCCTGCCGATATCTTTTCTGATGGAGTTTCTTGAGATCGTCGAATTTCATCGCGTCGCCGCTCGTGCCAGCGCTTCGGCGACCTTGATCCCATCTACTCCAGCCGACAGGATGCCACCGGCATAGCCGGCTCCCTCGCCGGCCGGATACAGACCCCGCACGTTGAGACTCTGCATCGTGTCAGGGTCCCGCGTGATGCGCACCGGCGAGGAGGTGCGTGTTTCGACACCGGTCAGTACGGCATCTGCGCGGTCAAAACCACGAATCTGTCGGCCGAACGCCGGCAGCGCCTCGCGAATAGCCTCGATCGCGTAGTCCGGAAGCGACTGAGTCAGATCACCGAGGCGTACGCCCGGCTTGTAGGAGGGCTCGATGCCGCCCAATTCAGTGGAGGGCGTGCGCCGAATGAAATCGCCCACCAATTGGCCCGGCGCGCAATAGTCGCCACCGCCCAACTCATAGGCCCGCGACTCGAGCTGCTCCTGCAATTCCACACCGGCCAGCGGGCCACCGGGAAAGTCCTGCCCGGGATTGATACCGACGACGATTCCGGCGTTGGCGTTGCGCTCGTTACGCGAATACTGGCTCATGCCGTTAGTCACGACACGCTGCGGCTCCGAAGTTGCAGCGACGACGGTGCCTCCAGGGCACATGCAAAAGCTGTAGACGGCGCGGCCATTCTTTGCGTGATGAACCAACTTGTAGTCAGCAGCACCGAGCTCCGGATGCCCGGCATATTTGCCAAGCCGGGCCCGGTCAATCAACGATTGCGGATGTTCGATACGGAAACCCACCGAGAAGGGTTTCGCCTCGATGAATACACCCCGGCGCTCCAGCATGCGGAAGGTATCGCGGGAGCTGTGGCCCGGCGCCAGTACGACATGCCGGGTGCGGATCGTCTCACCATCCGCGAGTACCACTGCCTCCATGCCGCCGTTCTCGATCAGCAGGTCGCTGACTTTGCTTTCGAACCGCACCTCGCCACCCAGAGAAATGATTTCGGCGCGCATCGCCGCAACGACGCCAGTGAGCCGGAAGGTCCCGATATGCGGTTTGCTGACATACAGTATTTCTTCTGGCGCGCCCGCGCGAACAAACTCCTGCATCACCTTGCGCCCATAGAATCTGGGATCCTTGATCTGGCTGTAGAGCTTACCGTCGGAGAACAGGCCGGCACCGCCCTCACCAAACTGCACGTTGGATTCCGGTGTCAGAATATTTTTGCGCCACAGTGCCCAGGTATCCGCGGTACGGCGACGCACATCGCGGCCGCGCTCGAGTACGATGGGCTTGAACCCCATCTGCGCCAGCAGCAGCGCGGCAAACAGCCCGCAAGGACCAAAGCCCACGATGACCGGACGCTCGCTCCAATCCGGGGGCGCATGCGCGACCGGGTGGTAGCGGGTGTCCGGCGCCGGGCGCACATTGTGATCAGCCGCGAAGCGCTTGAGGATCGAGGCTTCATCGCGCGCCTCGAGGTCGATGATGTAGACGAACAGGATGGCGCTGTTTCTCTTGCGCGCATCGTAGCTGCGCTTGAACACCGAGAAATCCAACAGATCGGCGTCATTGATCTGCAGTCGCCGGACGATGGCCCGGCGCAGGGCGTGGTGGTCGGCGTCTAGCGGCAGCGACAGTTCGGTAATCCGAATCATGGCGATCCTGGCCGGTCAAGCCGGCAGAGGAAGGGAAAGAGGGTTAAAATAGCCGCAGTATTATATCGCCAGTGGCTGGCCCGTTTTGGCAGATGGCCCGATCCAAGAGCAGCCACCAGTGGCTGCAGGAACACGTCAACGATCCGTACGTCAAACAGGCCCAGCGGGATGGCTACCGCTCGCGTGCCAGTTACAAACTGATCCAGCTGAATGAGAAGGACCGGCTGATCCGCCGGGGCATGCTGATCGTGGACCTGGGCTCCGCTCCCGGCGGCTGGTCGCAGGTGGCAGGACGCCTCGTTGGCGAGGCAGGCAGGGTAGTGGCCACCGACATCCTCCCCATGGACCCGCTCCAGAACGTCGAATTCCTGCAGGGCGATTTCACCGAAGAGGCGGTGCTCAACCAGGTCCTCGCTCTTCTGGGCGGGCACAAGCCCGACCTCATCCTCAGTGACATCGCTCCCAACATCACCGGCATCGACTCGGCCGACCAGGCCTCGTCGATGTACCTCGTCGAGCTCGCGCTGGATTTCGCGCGCCAGGCGCTGAAGCCGCAGGGCGACTTCGTGGTGAAGGTGTTTCAGGGTGAGGGGTCGGATGCCTATCTGAAAGATCTGCGCCGCTCATTCGGCAAGGTGTTGGTGCGCAAGCCGGCTGCCTCACGGCCCAGATCGCGGGAGGTTTACGTGGTGGCACGCGGCTTCAAAGCGTTTGCATAGGAGCGCCCCTGCAAGGGGGCGCTCCCGTCCAGGCATCAGCTCGCAGCGACTCGGCGCTCCCGCTTGGTTACTGCTCGCAACACGCTGCCCAGCAAAGCCGTGCCAGCGAGCGCCATGATTACGGCACCGAAGATCTGCGCCGTCGCAACCATGTTTCCGTATTCCGCGACCATCCAGCCGGCGACGACCGCGGGAACACCCATGGCGATGTAGCAGATGATGAAGACAATTGAGAGCACGCCTGCCCGCTCGTGAGGCGCCGCGAGCGGCACAACCGTGCGCACCGCGCCTTGAAAGCTGGTACCGAACCCTATGCCAGCGATAGCGGTACCGACGAAGAAGAGCACAATCGCGCTGTAAGGAACTGACGCGATGGCGATCGCAACTCCCGCGAACAGGCTCGCCACGCCGAACATCATCATGTCTTTTGGCTCACGATGCTGAAGGACCAGAACTGCGAGGCCGCCGCAGGCGGCCAGCACAAACAATGACAGGCCCCCCAGTAGCGGAGTGTTCGATCCGAGCAGGCTGCGCACCAACATCGGGCCGAGGGAACCGTAGAAACCCGCAAGCGCCCAGACCGCTACGAGCACTGGCAGCGCCAACAGGAGAGGTTCGCGAGTCGCACGCGGCAGGCTCAGTTGCGGCTTGAAGAACGCGAGAACATTGCCGCGGGGCACTATAGAGTCCGTCATGTACGCAAGTCCGATCGCCTGCAGAATGAAAACCATCCCAAAGACTGCGTAGACGAGGTGCGTGGGGAAGGGGAGGTACTGCACCAGGATCCCGGCAGCCAACGCACCGGTCGCAGTACCGAAAGCGGGCGTTACTGCGTTTGCGACCGTACCGCGGGTCTTGTCCAGATCAATCATTGCCGCGCCAACCGCGCCGAGAGCGGCCCCGGTTGTCAGGCCCTGTACGATGCGCGCCAGCAGCAGTCCCGTCAGGCTCGTGGCAGTTGCAAACAGCACCATGGTCGCGGCCTGCGCGAGGGCGGCGGTAAGAAGTACCGGCCGCCGTCCCAAGTGATCCGAAAGTCGCCCGGCGACCAGCAGCGCCACCAGAACCGCGAGCGCATAGATCCCGAAAACGACAGTGATCGTCAGGGGCGTCAGTCCCCACTGCGCCATGTAAACCGGATACAGCGGCGTAGGGGCGCTCGATCCCGCCAGAAAAGACACGGTAATCGAGGCTAGTAGCAGGAATGCGGCCGCCGGCGACAACCGTCGGCTTTCGCTGTGCCCCAGGGCAGCGGGCGTTTTCAAGGTAACGGCCGAGGTATAGCTCATGAATCTCTCCTAGAGCAGACAGACCTGTCTGTTCGTGATTGAATCATACAGACCTGTCTGGTAGAGTCAACCCCATGAACACGAAGACCGGTTCGGCTCCTCGGGTCTCGGCCCGCGAGCGCCTGCTGGCGGCCGCGGATGAGCTCTTTTATGAGAATGGAATCAATACGGTCGGCATAGACCGGGTCATCGAGCGCGCCGGCGTTGCGAAAGCTTCGCTATATGATTGTTTTGGCAGCAAAGACGAGCTCGTGCGCGCCTATCTGCAGGCGCGCGCCGAGGCGCGCCGGGCGCGCATCGATGAGCGCTTATCGCGCTACGCGACGCCTGAGGAAAAAATCCTCAGCCTTTTCGATCTGCTCGGAGAGCTCGCCGCACAGCCTGGCTTTCGCGGGTGTGCATTCGTCCGCGCCAGTGCCGATACGAGCTCGAGTAACAAGGTGAAGGGTGTCTGCGAGGAGTCGCGGGCGTTCATTCTCGGTAAGTTCACGGACCTTGCGCGCGAAGCCGGTGCCAGGGATCCGGAGCTGCTCGGAAAGCAACTCGTACTTCTGTATGACGGCGCCTCCATTGCTGCTCACTTGGACGGCAACCGTAGCGCCGTGAGTACCGCGCGCGCGCTGGCCGCTGAGATGTTGCTCTCTTTGCATAATCTGTCCGGCCCGCGTATCCGCCAATAGTTGAACTGTGACGCGGCACTCATCGGCCGCCGGCCCATAAGATACGAGGGCGTACCCAACCTCGCTCGAGCTAAGAGAAATCTTATGGCTATGGATCGTGCAGCGTTCGAGGCGCTGATTGCGCGCATGGAGGCGCTCGCCAGCGGCAATCCGGCCGCCTATCGCCGGCGGGTGTTGGCGCTGGCGCTGCTCGGCTACGGCTATTTCATCCTCGTCGCTCCACTGCTGCTGGTGTTGCGCTCGCTGCGGATAAAAATGCAACCGCCGGCCGGCGAGCAGCTGACTCGGGCGATGGCTCCCGATCTCTTCAACATGATAGATGCGTTGCGTCGGCGATTGCGCACGCCGCCCCTGCACAAGGTACTGCTCACGCCGGATTTCAATGCCGGGGTGATGCAGGTGCCCCGCCTCGGACTGTTTGGTTGGTATCGAAGTTACCTGCTGATCGGCCTGCCGCTGATGAAGTCGCTGACGGCTCAGCAATTCGAGGCCGTGCTCGCGCACGAGTTGGGGCATCTCGCGCGCGGCCACGCCCGCGCCGGTAACTGGATTTATAGGCTGCGGCTCATCTGGCAGCGGCTGGAAGGCGCGGTAGCGGCCCATCCGCAGTGGGGCTCCGGGGCCGTCCGGGGCTTTTTCCGCTGGTACATTCCGCGCTTCAGCGCGACTTCATTCCCATTGGCGCGCGCCAACGAATACGAAGCCGATGCGGCTGCTGCCCGGCTGACATCTGCCCGCAGCACCGCCCAGGCGCTCACTGCAGTCAGTATCGTCGGCAGCTATCTGAGCGAGCGCTATTGGCCGAAAATCCACGCGTCCGCCCGCGATCTGCCGCAGCCTGCATTCGCCCCGTACAGCGAATTCATGGCCACGGCGATCCAGGCGGTGCCGGCCGATGAGCTACGCAGCTGGCAGGACACCGCGCTCGCCGCGAAGACTTCTTATCAGGACACTCATCCATCGCTGACCGATCGGCTGCAGGCGATGGGTGCGCGGGCCGAATTTGCCCCGCCACTGGAAGGAAACAGCGCCGAGCGGCTGCTCGGCGCTGAGCGTACGCGCCTGGAGCGCGCGTTCGATGCGCAATGGCGCGAGCGAGTGGCCGAATCCTGGAGGCAGGTCCACGAAAAGCATCAGCGGCACATCGAGCGAGCCGCACACTCCGAGGTGAGCTCAGGTCCGATTCAAGTACAGCACCACTGAGTACTTTGTGCTGGCCGACTGCCCGGTCGCCCCTACGATGATGCGTTCGGGCACAACCGTATTGTCCAACGTCGCCAGTCCACTGAACTGTATTCCGTTGAGCGGCGAGGACTGCCCGGCACAGTTCGCATAGTCGAACTGGATCCGGTAAGCGTTATAACTCGCGTTGATGACCGACACGCTGCCGTTCAGTACGCAGCCGCTGATGGAGTCCTGCGAAAACAGGGTGCCATTGCTGCCGACGGTGACGACTACATTGTTGGTGGAATTGGCGAAATTCCCGCTCAGCGTCGCGAGCGAGGACGCGCGGTTGTAGACCGCGTCGAACGTCAGATTGAGCGTCCCGCTCGAGGCGTTGCCACTGTCAGTTTGAAACTTGGTTGTGGCTGTTATCGTCTTGCGCGACTGAATGGTCGCGGCGATGCTGCCCGTGCCATGCCGCGAGCCATCCGAAAACTGGAAGCCCAGCGGCGCAAAACCCTCAATGTTGGCGGTGAGGGAGCTCTGGTTCACTTCGGCAGTGCCTACGTACTGCACACCGTCGCCGCGCAGAAAGTGAAAATTACCCGACTCGTCAACCAGCCCGGTCACTTGCAGTCCGCTGACGGAGTCGGTTCCGCGCCAGAAACCGCCGGGGCTCGCACTGGAGCCCGGAGGCGGCGCACCGCCGATGCCCGAACCGCCCCCGCCACAGCTGATCAATAGTAGCGCCACACCTGCCGCGGTAACCGCGTTAACCCTTTTCATTTCCATGTGCGCCTGAGGCCTCCTTGACACACTAATAATTGTGTCTAGTGTGTTTTATCGGCGGTGCGGCGATCCACGCTACGTGTCACATCTTGCGCCCGAAGGTTGCCCCGGCAACCGTTTTATACCTGTGCACGGCTTTACCGCGGCAATAGTAAAAATTTCGCGCGGCGCCGCAGTCCCGGCCCGATCCTGTTCCCAAAATCACACAGCATTGACCTCACCGCGACCGGGGCGGAGACTTCTGGCGACGCCGCTCCACAATCGAGCGCCAGCGTAGACTGGGCACACTTATTGCGGCCTATAACGATGACGAGGGCTTAAGCGGTGGGGATAACCCCCTCCCTGGCGGGAGCGGGTGAATGAAGGAGCCGAACAGAAGTGAACACCCAAGGCTCGCCCAGTGTGCTGCTGATCGGTCCGTACGATCCACACTGCGGTGAATACACTTTTCTTGCGCCTCCGCTGGGTGTCTGGCGGCTCGCGGGCGTCTTAACGGCGGCAGGGATCAAGGCCAAGGTATTCGATCCCAACTGCTGCCGCGAAGCGCCACAGCGGGCGCTCGAGCGCGAGCTGCTGAGCGGCAGCTGGGACATTGTCGGTGTTTCAACGACAGGGATGACGTTGCGCTACGACCTGGAGCTCGCGCACATCGTGCGGCGGATGCTGCCGGATTCGATCCTCGTAGCGGGAGGAATGGAGGCGACCTTCCGGCCCGATCTCATGTTTGAGCTGGGGCCGTTCGACCTGGCGGTGCTCGGTGAAGGCGAGCATCCCCTGCTCGAGCTGGTGTCACGTGTACGCGCCCGCCAACCGCTGGGCGGAATCACGGGGACGGCAGAGCGAAACAAGGACGGCAGGATCATCACGATCCCGCAACGCGCTCTGACCCGAGAACAGTTGCGCGACGCAATCTACAGCACGCCTTACGACAAGATGCCTTATTCGGCGTACTGGGAGCGCCTGGAGGCCGCCTACAGGGTGGGCGCTCTTCCCAGTAAGGCTGCGCGCGAAGCGCATCTGGCGGAAATCCGCTCAGTGCGTCTGATCACGCTCAACTACTGTCCCATGGGCTGTACGTTCTGTTCGGCTACCAACTTCCTGCATGAGGCACAGGGAAGCGTTGCCTCCATCGCCCGCCTGGAGGCCGATGAATGTCTGCACATGATCGAGCGGATCGTTGCGGCACACCCGCGCGCGCGGACCATCATCTTCCAGGACGACATTTTCAGTTTTACCCGTGACCGCCGGATCCTGCCGCTGTGTGAGGCCATCATTGCAGCCAAGGGCAGCGGGCGTATTCCGAGTCAACTGCAATTCATCAGCACGAATCGGATCGATGCCATGACCCCGGAGCGCCTGTCCGCCATGCGGCGTGCGGGTTTTCGCGTGCTGGGTTTCGGCATCGAGAGCTTCTCGCAGCGGGTACTCGCTGAATTCAACAAGGCACAGATCCACCGCCACATCGAGCCGATGCTCACCGCGGCACTCGCTACGGGGGTTACCCCCTTCCTCGACCTGATACTGAGCTCGCCGCACGCGCAGCTCGAAGATGTCGCGGAGACTCTGCGGCAGGCGTATCGTTGGCTGCGCGAAGGATGCGAGATCGGAATGTATCCTTACGTCATTCCGTTTTCCGGAGCGGCGTTCGCGAAGGATCCCAATCTCGCCCCCTACACGCACTACCAGCGCCGACAGGTTGCCGGCACCGGAATTTCATGGCAGCAAGCGGCGAAGATTCTGCCGATGGATCCTGTTGTATCGGACGTCATTCTGCGAATGGAAAGCAGCTTCGAGGCGATGCTCGCCCCGCTGGAGAAGGAGGTGGCGCATCTGCCCTCGCGTGTGCGCTCGCTCCTGTGGATCCTGTGCTCACTGCCGTTCATGGCCGAGCGCGGGCACTTCATCGCGGCTGAAAGTGAGGTTCGAGCCGAGTTGTACGCCCGGCTTCCGGCGCTGCGACAAGGTGCGTCGCATGCGGCGCACGCGCGATTCGCAGCCGCGATAGCATCATGAAGATCCTGCGGTCCTGGTCCGTCCTGGCACCGCTCGCCGTCTGCGCATTGCTCGCGGGTTGGATTGTGCTGTCGGTCGCCAACGCGCGCTCGGTTGGTCTTTCGATCTTTCTGTTT
>Ga0207710_10000168_pt1 | contig 69338 bp, 42 predicted proteins | sample KBSS24metaG_FD_184400 | JGI IMG/M metagenome (GOLD analysis project Ga0207710, IMG submission 184400) | Switchgrass rhizosphere microbial communities from Kellogg Biological Station, Michigan, USA - KBS S2-4 metaG (SPAdes) (version 2) | ecosystem: Host-associated > Plants > Roots > Rhizosphere...
TCGCCGGCCGTACTCGACAATGTCGCGAGTGCGGCCGGCGGCAGTTTCACGCGCCCCGGGGGGCAGGCTCGCGGACACCGCTATCCTCGGGTGGGGCTGGCGGTAACGACGACACCGCCGCTGGCCGCCCCGTCCGGGCCGCGCCAGGGGACGTGGACGTGACCGTCCGGCCCGGTGACCTCCGGCCCCGGGATGTCGGGGGTCGCGGTGAGAACCCGGTGCAGGCTCAGCGCCAGTGCGGCCGGCGCGCCGGCCGCGGCCGCCGTCACCCGCGTCGACGCCGGCCCGTCGGTAACGGCGAACCGCGTCGCCGAAAGCTCCGGGACGTCGACCCGGCACACGCGAACGGTCGGGTCCGGCGTGTCGCTCAGGCGCTGGGCCTGGGGCTCGGCTCGGCCCTGCAGCAGCGCGACGAGCTGGGCGAGCAGGACCGGGTCGTAGGCGCCGTCGTAGACGTGGCGGGTGCCGAGGACGCCGTGTTCCATGGTCCCGACGAAGCCGGCCTCGGCGCCGGGGCAGGGCGCGGCCCGGTAGGTCAGCGGCACGTGATATGTGACGGGCGGCTCGCCGGCGTCGTGGCCAACGCCAACATGATCCTGGCCAGCATGGTCCTGGCCAGCCCGGTCCTGGCCAGCCCGGTCCTGGCCAGCATGGTCCTGGCCAGCATGGTCCTGGCCAGCATGGTCGACGACCACGATGAACTCGATGCCGACCTCTCCCGCCGGGTCGTCGAGCCGGAAGCCGCCGGCCGCGCTCAGCCGGGGCGGGCCGCCGGCCCTCGCGTACCAGGGCCGGCTGGGCAGCCAGTCGGTAAGCAGCTCCAGCTTGGACGGGACCAGCACCGTGTTATGGATCGTGGCCATCCGTGGTCCACCCTTCGCTCGGCGTACACGCGCCGACCATGGTCCACCGTTTGGCTGGCCCGCGCGCGCATCGCGGGGCCGAACGCCGCCACCGATCCGGCCGCCCCCGGCGCTCAGGGAGCGCCGAAGGCGGGGCCGGTGAAGGTGTCGACCCGGGTGAACGCGCCGACGGGGCGGCGCCGCAGCCGAGTGGCCCGGCGCAGCGGGTAGCCGAGAGCCATGACGGCCGCGACCGCGTGGCCGGGCGGGATCTCCAGCAGGCGGGCCGCCTCGGTCTCGCGGCGGATGGCGAACGTGGTGATCGTCCCGCCCAGGCCCTCGTCCCGGGCGGCGAGCAGGATGTTCTGCGCGAACGGGTAGATCGACCCGCCACCGACGATGCTCTGGCGGGCCAGCTCGACGTCCATGACGGCCAGGGCGGTCAGCCGGGCGACGAGGACCAGCAGGACGGGGACGGTGTCCAGGTGGTCGATGAAGGACATCGGGGCCGGGGTGGCGGCGGCGGCGTCCAAGTCAATCGCGGCGCCCCGCCAGATCCCGTCCGGCCCGGGCGCGAACGGCCGGACGCCCGCGGCGACCTGGGCCGCGTACTCCCGCCAGCCGAGTACGGACAGGTCCCGCAGCCGCCGGCGCAGCTCCGGGTCCCGGACGACGAGGACGACCCAGGGCTGCTGGTTGCCGCCGCTGGGCGCGAACCGGGCCGCGTCCAGCACCCGCCCGAGCACCTCGTCGGGGACGGGCGCGTCGGTGAACTTCCGCACCGCGCCGCTGGTCCGCATGGCTTCGCGCAGTTCCACGGCGTCCCGCTCCTCTCCGCTCCCGGGTTCGGGCGTCCCGCCAAGTTTCTCTGCCAGGCGGCGACCGTGCCGCTGTTGCCCGCCCGGATGTGCGCCGGGTGCCGCGAGCACAACCAGCCCGACAGCGACCACGACGGCCCCGAGCAACAGCCCGGGCGCGGGCGACGTGCCGAGCAGCAGCCCGGCGGCCAGTGCGCTGAGCGGCGGCAGCAGGCCGAAGCTCGCGGTGACGAGCACCGACGCGAGGCGCGCGGAGGCCGCCGCCAGCAGCAGGTAGGCCAGCAGCGTCGGGCCAAGCGCGAGCGCGAACACGGCGATCCGAGTCGCGGCGCCGGCCGTCGTCAGCTCGCGCGCGGCCAACGGCAGCAGCGGGATCAGCGCCGCCGCCGATCCCCAGACCCCGACGGCCGTCAGCGCCAGCGGCGAGAACTCGGCGGCCAGCGGACGCTGCACGAGCGGGCCGGCCACCTCGCCAGCGGCCGCGGCCAGCACGGCGACGACGCCGAGCGGGTCGAACTCACCGAAGCCGTCACCGAGAGCACCGAGCACCGCGCCGAGCAGCACCCGGCCGACCGCGAGCAACCGGCGTGCGCCGGGCCGATCACGCTCGCCGTCAGGGTGGACACCGGCGCCGTCGAGATGAGCAGCCCCGCCAGCGCCGGGCTGACCCGAGTCTCGCCGAGGTTGAGCGCGACGGAGTAGCCGCCGAGCAGCAGCAGGCCAGCGATGACGGCGCGCACGAGCGCGCGGCCATGCGGGAGCCGCGGGCGCACAATGATCGTGAGCAGGGCGAACACGAACGTCGCGATCGCGAGTCGCGCCGCGGCCAGCGGAAGTGGCCCGACGCCCTCGAGCGCGATCGAGATCGTGGGGAAGGCGGTCGCCCACAGCGCCAGCCCGCCACCGAGCGCGGCGGTGGCGAGGGCGTCGCCGCTCGCCCCGGATTCACCCGCCGCCGGCTCAGACGAAGGCGGCACGCGGGCCGGCTCCGTCGATCGCGGCGCCGATCCGGGACGGGTGGAACTCGAGCACTTGGTGGGTCGCGAGCGCGTGCTCGGCGAAGGGATCGAGCGCGATCATCGCATCGAGCTCGTCGCGGGGCATGTCGGCGGCGAGGATCACGCCGCCGACCCGAGGCACGCGGCGTCCGGAGGCGAGAAAGCGCCCAGCGGCGTATTGGACGTCCAGCCAGGCGTCGTGGGCGTCCAATGCCTCGTCGATCCGCTCGAGGGGCACCAGGTAGTCGAGGACGATCGCGTACATGAGCCCAGGCAAGCGGCTCGTGACAGCGACCGGAAGGTCGCGATCGACGGGGGGCTCACAGGCTTGCCCCTATGGACCCGCTGGCGCGGCTGGACCAGCTCGCGGTGCTCCATCTGCGCTACTTCCTGGCTGTGCTCGACGAGGGCACCGTGCGCGCCGCCGCCGAGCGCCTCGGCATCAGCCAGCCGAGTCTCAGCCAGCAGATCGCGAGACTCGAGCGGCGTCTCGGGGTACGGCTGTTCGAACGCTCGGCGGTGGGGATGCGGCCGACCGGCGCCGCGGTCCGTCTCGCCGGCATCGTCCGGCCCGGACTCGTCGCACTGCTGGAGCTTGGTTCAGCGACGCCGCCGTCGACCACGCGGGTGGCGACCCCGCGGGGCGTGAGCTCGGCGCTGCTCGATGCTCTGGCCGAGCGGTACACCGGCGCGGTGGAGTTCTGTCGCGTCGACAGCGCGCGGGCGTGCGCGCGCGTGGCTGGAACCCGGAGCTGCACCGCCTCGACCCGGCAGGTGCCGGCCTCGTGGAGGACGCGCTCCGCCGCGGCGACCGCCTCCTGGCCCTGCGTCCACGCCCGGCCGAACGGTCAGGCGGCCTCGCGGAAGGCGACCGGCACCTGGAGGGCGGGACGGCCCGAGGCGGGCGCGGTCGCGTTGAACACGTACCGGCGGTAGGCCCAGAACCGGAAGACCGTCGCCGCGCCGGTGCCCAGGACGTTGGCGAACAGGTTGAACGCCAGCGCGCCCTGCAGCCGGATGACGTAGTGCCCGATGCCAACGAACGCCAGGGTGATGAGCAGGCCGATGACCGTGAGGACGCCGAAGGTCACGTACTCGCGCGTGCCGCCGTCGCCGGCCCGGTGCTTGAACGACCAGTGCCGGTTGCCGACATAGGTGACGACGGCGGCGATCGCCGTCGACAGCGTCTTCGAGACGATCGGGCCCCAGCCCAGCCCGAAGTGGAAGAAGTTGGCCAGCAGCGTGTCGAGCGCGTACCCGACGATGCCGACCGCGCCGAACTTCGCGACCTCATGGAGTAGCCCCGAGCGCTGGAGTAGCCCCGAACGCTGGAGTAGTCCCTGGCGCGGGCGCCCCTGGCGTTGGGCTGGTCCCTGGGGTTGGGCTGGTCCCTGGGGTTGGGCTGGCCCCTGGCGCTCGGGTAGTCCCTCTGTCCGTCGCTCCGACAACCGATAGTCCCATCATCCGCCGTCTTGACCGCCGCCGGGCAACGTATCGCGCTGGCTCCGGCGTCCCGCGGGCAGCCGGGCGCCGGTCGCTCGGCGCGGCCGGACGCCCGCCGGTGCGGCCGGACGCCGCCGGCGCGGCCGGACGCCGCCGGCTAGCCCGAGGCATGACCCTTTCAGGCCGGTCGTTCCCTCCATGACACTACCCAGAAGGACCAGATGGGTCATCCGATCGACTACAGAAGGTGCATCGTGGCGTCGTCCCGCAGCCGGCGGCGGCGGGCGCGGCGGGCGCGACGGAACAGCGAACCGCCCTCGGACCTGCCAACACGCCCGCATTCGGCGCACCGGCCGGCGAATGCAACAGTGCAGCCAATCCCGGGCCACGAGCCGGGACCGAGTAGTCACCATCGGTCAATTCATTGGCGACGGCCGTTACGCCGGCCCGGAGCCCCCGCGGCGCTTCGAGCCCGACGCGAATTCCACGGTGAGCCGGAGGTCCCGGCGATGACCGGGACCAAAGTCCTATTCGAGCGTCCAGGCGCGCGTGAACCCGATCGGAAGCAGCCCACCCGGGGCTGTCGCCGCTCCCACCCGACCGGTCGCGGATCGTGTCCAGCGGAGTCACCGCCGCGGCCCGCGCCACCCCCCGATACCCCCGTCGAGCTGGGAAGCTGCGATTCAGCGCCGGCCAGGGCCGGCCTGGGCCGGCCGGTCGGGGCGCGTCGGGCCCGGGTCGGGGCGGCCGTACGCGGGCGGACCCGTCGGATACCTGAACAATGACCGGCTGGTCTCGACGGCACGTCCACCACGTTTCCGACTCCACTCCTCGTATCCATACCGGTGTCGGGCCAGCCGGGGTCGCGGCAAAGAGCACCGCCTGGCCGCGCCGACACTTCCGGCCGCCGCGCCCGGCCAGCTGACGGCTACCGTCAGCGGCGACCTTCCGCCGGCGGCGGCACCGACCGGCGCGCCCGCGGGGAATGCGCCGCGGAAAAGCGGCCGGCGGGCCGTTCCCGCCGGCCGGGGGAACTGGCGGCGGGCCCGACCGCGCCCGCGCCGCTCCGGATGCGTGAGATTGATCTGCACGGTGCGTACACCTCGATGCAACGCAGCGGGGACCAGACCCGACCGCCCGGCCGGGCCAGTCTCGATTAGTCATGAGACGGACTTGCCGCGTGAATACGGGATGGGGGAAGCTGACGCCGCACGGACGACAACAACTGTCTTCCACGCGGCACAAATCGCGCGGACTGAACCGCTTCCGAAAACACCGTGAATAACCGCGCCCGCCGACACCGGCGGCGCGCGGTTGGTTTCACCTGCGTCCGCCCCGCTGGGTACCCGGACTGTACGACCGCGCACCGGAAATGCCGATCCGCTTTCTCCAAGATGGGTGATGCATGCCATGACCGAGCCTGTCAACACCGCCGCCGCCACCGATCCCGACGTCGACGCGGCGCAGCTGAGCCTCAGCGCCGCCGCGGCGCGGAATCTCGCCACCACCACCAAGTCCGTCCCGCAGATGCAGGAGATCTCCTCCCGCTGGCTGCTGCGGGTACTTCCCTGGGTCCACACGCCCGGTGGCGTGTACCGGGTAAACCGGCGCCTCACCTACATCGCCGGCGACGGCCTGCTCACCTTCACCAACACCGGCTCGGACGTCCGGGTGATCCCCGGTGAGCTGCCCGAGCTGCCGCCGCTGCGCGGTTTCGACGGCGGCGAGCTGCCCACCCTGGCCGACGCGTTCGAGCAGCGCGAGTACGCCGCCGGCGACGTCATCGTCGAGGCCGGCGCGGCGGCCGACGCGGTCTACCTGGTCGCCCACGGCAAGGTGGGCCAGTACGCCCCCGGTGCCTACGACGCTGAGCGCACGCTGGGCATCCTGTCCGACGGCGAGTTCTTCGGCGACGACGTCCTGGTCGAGGGTGACCTGACCTGGGAATTCACCGTCCGGGCCGTTACCGGGACGACCGTGCTGACCCTGTCCCGGCAGCGCTTCCAGGAGATCGCCGACAACTCCGAGGCCCTGCGGGCCCAGATCGACGGCTACCGCGACCGGCCCGTCCCGGCCACCAACAAGCAGGGCGAGGCGGAGGTCGCGATCTCGGCCGGGCACGTCGGCGAGGCGGCCCTGCCGGGCACGTTCGTCGACTACGAGCTCAGCCCGCGCGAGTACGAGCTGAGCGTCGCCCAGACCGTCCTGCGGGTGCACAGCCGGGTCACCGACCTGTACAACGAGCCGCACAACCAGCTCGAGCACCAGCTGCGCCTGACCGTCGAGGCCCTGCGCGAGCGCCAGGAGCACGAGCTGGTCAACCACCCGGACTTCGGCCTGCTCAACAACGTCGACCTGCGTCAGCGCATCCCGACCCGCTCGGGCCCGCCGACCCCGGACGACCTGGACGAGCTGCTCAGCCGCCGGCGCAGCACCCACGTCCTGCTGGCCCACCCGCGCGCCATCGCCGCGTTCGGCCGCGAGTGCACGGCGCGCGGCATCTACCCGGCCACCGCGCTGTTCCACGACCAGCACGTGCCGGCCTGGCGGGGCGTCCCGCTGCTGCCCGTCAACAAGATCCCGGTCAGCGCCGCCGGCACCTCGTCGATCATCGCTCTGCGCACGGGCGAGGAGAACCAGGGCGTCATCGGGCTGAACCACGTCGGCCTGGCCGACGAGCTGGAGCCGGGCCTTTCGGTCCGTTTCATGGGCATCAACGAGAAGGCCGTCATCTCCTACCTGGTGACGACGTACTACTCGGCCGCCGTTCTCGTTCCGGACGCGCTCGGCGTCCTGGAAAGCGTCGAGGTCGGGCGCTAGGCAGGAGGAAGGAACGGACGGATGACACAACCGTTCACGCTCCCACGTTTCTACGTCCCGTACCCGGCACGGCTCAGTCCCCATCTCGAATCGGCCCGGACCCACAGCCGGGGCTGGGCGGCCGAGATGGAGATGATCGGCGACGGGGCGGTCTGGAGCGAACAGGATTTCGACGCCCACGACTACGCCCTGCTCTGCGCCTATACCCACCCCGACGCGTCCGACGAGCGCCTGAGCCTGGTCACCGACTGGTACGTGTGGGTCTTCTATTTCGACGACCATTTCCTCGAGCTGTTCAAGCGGACCGGGGACATGGCCGGCGCCCGGGACTACCTCGACCGGCTGCGCGCCTTCATGCCGGCGCAGGGGGCCGTCACGACGGACGCGACGCCGGCCAACCCGGTCGAGGCGGGCCTTGCCGACCTGTGGGCCCGCACCGTCCCCGATCGCACGCCGGCCTGGCGCCGCCGGTTCGTCGAGACCACCCGCAACCTGCTCGACGAGTCCCTGTGGGAACTGGCCAACATCAACGCCAGCCGGGTCTCGAACCCGATCGAGTACATCGAGATGCGGCGCAAGGTCGGCGGCGCGCCCTGGTCGGCCAACCTGGTCGAGCACTCGGTGGACGCCGAGGTGCCGGACGTCATCGCCGCAGCCCGCCCGATGCGGGTGTTGCGCGACACCTTCGCCGACGCGATCCACCTGCGCAACGACCTGTTCTCCTACCAGCGCGAGGTGGAGGACGAGGGCGAGCTGAGCAACGGCGTCCTGGTCCTGGAGCGTTTCCTCGGCTGTGACACCCAGACCGCCGCCGAGCTCGTCAACGACCTGCTCACCTCCCGGCTCCAGCAGTTCGAGCACACCGCGGTCACCGAGGTGCCGCCGATCCTGGACGAGAACGGGATCGACCCCGCCCAGCGGCTCGCGGTCCTCGCCTACGTCAAGGGCCTGCAGGACTGGCAGTCCGGCGGGCACGAGTGGCACCTGCGTTCCAGCCGTTACATGAACGCCGGCGCGCTGGAGGCGGACTCCGTCCCGGCCGGGCTGCTCCCGAAGGAAGCCGAGCCGCTTTTGGCCGGCCCGCTCGGGCTGGGGACCTCCGTCGCCCGGGCCGTCGAGTCACTGCTGGTCACGGCGCCCCGGCGGGCCCGGTCGTTCAGCCACATCCCGTTCGAGATGGTCGGGCCGACCAACATCCCGCCGGCCTACATGCCCTTCCCGGTCGGGACGAACCCGCACCTGGCCGCCAGCCGGCGCGACTCGGTCGCCTGGGCCCGGGCGATGGGCCTGCTCGAGGCGGTGCCCGGCATCTGGAGCGAGCACAAGCTCATCGCCTACGACTTCCCGCTGTGCGCGGCCGGCATCGACCCGGACGCGAGCGAGGCCGAGCAGCTGCTGTCGTCGCTCTGGCTGACCTGGGGCACCTACGCCGACGACTACTATCCGGTCGTGTTCGGCCGGACGCACGACCTGGCCGGCGCCCGGGCCTGCAACGAGCGGCTGCTGACGCTGATGCCGCTCGACCCCGAGGCTGCCGGGCTGGGGGCCGCCGGGGCGGTCCCGCCGCCCGTCATCCCGCTGGAGCGGGCCCTGGCCGACGTCTGGGCCCGGACGGTGCCGGCGATGGGCCCGGACGCCCGGCGGGCCTTCCGCGCCGCGGTCGCGGTGATGCTGGGCAGCTGGTTGTGGGAGCTGGCCAACCAGGCCACCAACCGGATCCCCGACCCGATCGACTACCTGGAGATGCGGCGGGCCACGTTCGGCTCGGACCTGACGATGAGCCTGGCCCGGCTGCGCGGCCAGGAGGCGGTGCCGGCCGAGGTGTACGCGGCCCGGCCGATCCGGGCGCTGGAGAGCTCGGCCGCCGACTACTGCTGCCTGATGAACGACGTCTTCTCCTACCAGAAGGAGATGCAGTTCGAGGGCGAGCTCAACAACGGTGTGCTGGTGGCGCGCAACTTCCTTGGCTGCTCGGGCGAGCGGGCCGTCGCCGTCGTGAACGACCTGATGACGGCCCGGATGCGCCAGTTCGAGCACATCGTCAACACCGAGCTGCCCGCCTTCTTCGAGGCCTACGAGCTGGACGACGACGCCCGGCGGGCGATCGGCGCCTACGTCGCCGACCTGGAGAACTGGATGTCGGCCGTGCTGCGCTGGCACCGGGAGACCCGCCGGTACGACGAGGCTGAGCTGCGCCAGCACCCGGCGGCGGGAATACCGCCGTTCGGCTCGCCGGTGGGGCTCGGCACGTCGGCGGCCCGGCTCGCGGCGCGCGTCCGCGCCGGTCGGGGCGGGCGGAGCGGCTACGGCGGCGTCAGCGGACTCGCCGCCGGGTGAGGCGGGACCAGCTCTGAACGGCCCGGCGCGGGCGAAACCCAGCGTCACAGCCTCTCGGGCCAGGCGTTCGGCCCTCGGCGTACCCATGTACTCTCTCAGTAGGCCGGCATTGCGATCGGTCCGCGGGTGTTGGGGGGACGCCATGCCGGGCGGTAGCACGCGGAAGCACCGCCACAACCCCATCGCCGCGTTCACGAGGGACGAGCTCAGCGGGGGAAGCTGTGGCGGACGGACTTAATGCCGGCCGGGACGAGTATGACGACCGGGCGGACGACGCCGAGATAGCCCGGCCGAATCGAGCTCGGCGGCTACTGCTCTGGCTGGCCGGTGCGCACAGCGAAATCCTCGCCGCCTTCCCGGCCGACCGGGCGAAGTACATCGGGATCGGCGGAGCCGTTCTGATGACGTCGACGATGGCCGCGCTCTCGTTCGCTTTCGCCATCCATATGGCGCTCGGCCTGCCCGGTATCGTGTGCCTGATCCTCGGCGTGGCCTGGGGAATGGCCATCATGAGCCTCGACCGCTGGCTCATGGTTTCCATGCAGCGGCGGGAAAAGCCGTGGCAGAACCTGCCGATCGCGCTGCCCCGGATCGCCCTGGCCGTCCTGATCGGCATCGTGATCTCCACCCCGCTCGTGTTGCGCATCTTCCAGCCGGAGATCGATGCCGAACTCGTCGACCTGCACCGCGAGCGGGTCGCCGCCTTCCAGCAGGCCCAGATCACCGACGACCGCGGCCAGCAGCTGGCGCGGCTGCGCGACCAGCAGGCCTCGCTGACGAAGACCGTGAACGACGGTGGGGCGAGCGGCGCGGATGTCGAGAAGGACCCCGAGGTCGTCCGGCTCCAGAAGCAGTACAACGACGTCGACGCGCAGTACCGGCAGGCCGAGCAGGCCGTCGTCTGCGAGAAGGAGGGCACCTGCGGGAGCGGCAAGGTCGGCGCCGGCATCGCGTACAACGAGAAGGTGCGGATCCGCGACCAGCTCGCGAACCAGCGGGCCGGCGTCGCCGCGCAGCTCGCCTCGGCCCGCGCAGCCGCCGCGACCCGCCTCGGGCACACCGAGGCGGCGACCGCCGCCAGCGCGAAGGTCCAGCTGGACCAGGTGAACCAGCAGATCAAGACCATCACCGACGGGCAGGCCGGCGACCTCGACAACTTCATCCGGGAGAACAACAACGACACCGGGCTGCTCGTCCGGATCGAAGCCCTGGACCGGCTGACGGCGAGGCGCCCGTCCCTGGGGACGGCTCACACCGTGTTGCTGTTGTTCATCACGGCGATCGAGTGCCTCCCCATCCTGGTCAAGTTCTTCATGCTCTTCGGGCCGCCGACGAAGTACGAGGAGGCGGTCGCGCTCGACGAGAGCGTCCGGCTGGACACCGAGCAGGAGGCGATCAGGCGCCGCCGGACCATCAAGATGCTGCGCGGAAACCGCGCATTACACCGGGAACAGGCGGAGACCGAGCGCGAGGACCAGCTTCTGGAGATGGAGATCGACGCGGACCGGGACCGCCTGGCCGCCGAGCTGGAGAGAATCAAGGACCTGCCCCCGTCGGCGCGGGCGCGCAAGCTCAAGACCCTTTTCAACGAGACGGCGAGCACCGGGTCACGGCCCAGGAACGGCCGGAGCGCACCTCGGCGCGTTCCGCCCGCGGGCGCCAGATCTCCGTCGTGGCTCCATGCGCTGCGTGACTTCGCCGCCGGGCGGGACGGCGTGGTGCCCGAGTACGGCGATGGTGGGTCAGCCCACGCACCGCCCCGGCCATCGGCCGAACCGACCGGTGAGCAGGGTCCGTTCTGGGGCCGCGGTCCCGCCGATGACAGCGGCTCCGACCAGCGATGGCGGTGACCGGCCCGCGCGGCTGGCCGGGATCTGGCGACGACTCCGGCCGTCCCACGGACCGGGACGGCGACGCGAACGAGGGCCCGAATGGCGGCGTCGACGGTGGTCCGACCCGCCCGCGGCGGGCCCGGCGGGATCGGGGCTCACCGCGCGCCGACCGGTCGACGGACGCCTCGGCCGCCGGAGACCCAGCCTCTGGGGACCCGACGCCGGCGGGTCCGCCGCTCGGCGTCAAGACCATCCGCATCGGTCTGTGGGGCGCGACCAGCAGCGGGAAGTCGACGTTGATCGGCGTGCTCCCGTGGGCGGCGGCCCGGGTCGCTCGGGGTGGGACGCGCGGGAGCCAACAGCCGAGTTGGACAGTCACCGGGGGTGACCCCTCGTCCCGGCTGGCGCTGGACGCGCTCACGGAGGACGTCATCGTCCGTCGTAAGTTCCCGGCGAGCACCCAGGCCAACCGGCATCTGAACCTGCTGGTGCGGGGGGACAACGGCCAGCCGCCGCCGCGCCGGGCGGTCACCACGTTCGCCGTGGACGTGCTCGACGTCCCGGGAAGGCTGTTCGGCTCGGGCCAGACGGCCGGGCTGCCACCGACCCCGGACCCCGAGCAGGAGGTCGTCTTCGACGCGGACTCGGGGTCGTTCCGGGCCGGCGGCCGGGACCCGGCCTCCGAGAACCGCGCGGAACTGACCCAGCACATCGCCGACTGCGACGGCATCGTCCTGTTGATCGACCCGGCCCGGGAGCTCGACGGGAAGGGCCAGGCCAGCCTGACCTACTTCCACGGCATGATGCACGAGGTGTACGAGCTCGCCCACCGTAACGGCCGAGCAGACGGGAACCGCCTGCTTCACCAGCTCAGCGTCTGCCTGACCAAGTTCGACCATCCGCAGGTCCTCGAGTCCGCGCTCACCCGGCCCGAGCTGGAGGAGATGGCCGGCCACGCACGCCCGCGGATCAGGCCCGACGTCGCGCACCGGTATTTCGAGTATCTGTGCGCCCGTCCCGACAGCACGATGCGGTTCATCCAGGACAGCATCAACGGCCGGTTCTTCGCGCGGCACGTCCGGTACTTCGCGACGTCGTCGGTCGGGTTCTTCGTACCGGAGAACGGACGGTTCGACCCGCGGGATCCCGGCAACGTCGACGAGCTCGACGGGGCGGAGCCGCGCATACGGGGCCCCATCGCGCCGATGAACGCGCTGGAGCCGATATTGTCCCTAGCGACGCGCATCAAATACAGCGACGAGACACGATAGGCAGGGCGGGCTGGCGGGGAGGCCGAAACCCGGATGGTGGACGTCGAGTTCGACTGGGCGCTGCTCAGCAAGGAGCCGGGGCAGCGCGACGACTACCGGATCCTCCGGTCGGGGTCGCGGCGGCTCCCGTCCGGTTCGCGGCGGCTCCAGGCCGCGGCGCTGGAGAAGATGATTAACTACTTCTCTCCCGGCTCGCCGTCCAGTGAGAGCGCCGGCCAGCCGGACGCTCTGCCCTGGGTGACGTTTACGGCGGCGGCGGTGGCCGGCCAGCAGTTCGTCGGCGTGGCCGTCCGGGAATGGCCCGACCCGCCAATCCTTGACGCCACCGGCCGAGCCACGGTTCCCACCCGGTTCTTCTGCCTTCCGCTTGACGCTTTCCATCAACAGGTCGGGGGCTTTGTCGAACTGCTCGACGCCGTGCGGGAGCTGCGCAAGCTGGACAGCGCGCCAGACGAGGCCGTGACGCGGACTGTCAGCGAGAGCGGGCGGTGGAACCGGCGGGAACGGGCCACCCACGACCCGCGGCTGCGCGCGGCCGCGGCCGTCGCCGGGATGCTCCTCGACGAGCAGGTGACGCTGGCCGTGAAGCCGGGCCTCGAGGACCCCACGGCGCGCGTCGCCTTTCTCGACCTGGTCGCGGCGCTCCTGCCGGCGGGCACCGCCGGGGCGTTGTCCGCCGGCACCTGGGTCGACGTCACCACTGTTCACCACATCCGGCTCGCGTTCGGCCAGGCCCTGGGCACCCACGCCGGGCCAGTCGACCTGACCGACCTCCCGCCCGTCGACGCGACCGGTTCACCCGGCCAGCGCTACGCCGCGCTGTTGGACTACCTGCTGGGCGCGGACGAGAAGGCCGGGCAGCCGGTCCCGGCCCACCTGGACAACCAGGACTGGAGCACCTCCCGGCTCGCCGACCCGTGGCCGTCGGGGCCTCCCCGCGAGCCGCTGGGGGGCGAGGGCCCCCGGCCGAGCCGGGAGTCTGTGCTGAGCTGGCTCGACAACGATCGCGAGCCCCGCAGCCTCACCCAGCCCGGCGCGATCGTCGACATGCTGGCCGACGCGGCGGCCGCTGACCTGCTCTACCGGGCCCGGCGGCAGTGGGCGCGAGCCGACGACGTGCGCGCCTACCTGCGGGCGGTCCCGACGGCCGGCCGGCGGCTGCGCGAGCTCGTCCAGGCGCTTCGCCCGGACGCCGTCCCCGGGGACATCGACATCCTGGCCCGGCACTGGTCCGATCAGGGCGTCCGGGAGGAGGCCGCGAGCCTAGCCCATGATCTCGTGCGGAACGAGTGCTCGTACTCGGACGTCGAGCTCTACCTGGCCTCGGCGCCGATCTCGCTAGCCGGCAAGCTAACCGACGCGCTGGTGCGCCTGGCCGACGTCACGCCGGGCGCGCTCAGCCTCGCCGCCGGCATCATCCGGGCCTTCCACGCCCACGGAGACCGGCTGGACGGCTGGGAGGGCATCCCGGGCCGACTGGCCGACCGGCCGGCCCTCGCCCTGACCATCGTGCTGCGGATGTACGAGGTCCACGCCGGCGTCGCGTTGCGCGGCTCCATCGACTGGATCACCTCGGCCGGTGGGATGGCGGCCCGGGTGCTCACCCCGTTCCAGATCGTGCTGGCGGGCAACACGCTCCCGTCGCCGGACGACCTGAAGCCCCTCGCCGAGATCGCCACCACCCTGGGCGGCACCGTCGTGGACGACGCGATGGAGCTTCTGGTCCTCCTCGCCGTCAGCTACCAGCGGCAGCGGAAGTTCCCGCCGGCAGTGGCCGCGTGGCTGAAGGCCGAAGCGGAGGCACAGCGGTTCAGCGCCGCGCGACGGGAGCGCTGGCTCACGCTGCGGGAGCGGCACGGCCTGGACCCAGCCGATCAGCGCGCGATGTGGCAGGCCCTCGGCGACGAGCCGTCGACCCGCGGCAAGCGGCGCCGGGCGAGCGACCAGGGCGGGGATCCGGGCCTGGCCGGTCCCGACCTGCGCCCACGCTGGGTGAGCCTGCCGGCCGCCGGGCCGGTGACAGACGAGGCCGAGCGGGGCGTCGCGAACTGGCTCGGCGCCTCCCAGCGTGAGCTCGCGGCCGGCCCGGCCTATCGCCCAGCGCTCGGCGAGAGCGGCGGCGGCGAGCTGGTCCTGTTCGGCGACCGCCTCGACAAGATCGCCGTGGCCGGATTCAGCCAGGCCGACCCGGGCCGGCCCAGCGGCCCGGGCGGCCCGGGCGGCGCCACGGCCGCCGCTGGGCCGGTGCCAGCCGTCCGATACTGCTGGTACACGGATATCGCCGCCCTGCCGGCCGCGGCCATGAACCTGGGCGAGGCGGCTCAGGAGCTGGACTCGACCGACAGTTGGCCCGAGGCCGTGGCGGTGTCATCCGGCGCGACGCGGTGGGCCGCCGCCCATATCGACAGCTTCGGCTTCGGAGTCGTCGCCGCGGTCGCCGCCCACATGGTCAACCAACGACTCACGATCGGTGTTGATCCCGACGCTCCCTGGCCGTCCCGCGCGGCCCGGGCTTCGTTCCTCGGCGCTGTCCTCGCACTCCTTCCCGCCGGGGCGCTCGCGACCACGACCGTCAGCACCCGCTCGGCGCCGGGTAGGCAGTTCCGGCTGTCGTTCGTGTCCGCGCCGCCGTCCGAGCAGGCCAGCCGGGGTCCGGTCTGGGCAGTCCCCTTCACCACCGATCCACCGAGGAACGGCTTCGGCGCGCACTACCATCGCCGCTTGTTGCTCGCTCGCGGGTTCTTCCACGACACCACGACGATCCTGACCCTGCTTGCCGCGCAGCGCGACCGGCACGACTTCGGCCTGATCGACGACTGCTGCGGGCTGGTCAGCGCGATCAACCCGGTGTTCGCCTCGGAGCCGCCGGCCCGCAAGGAGCTCGGCCGGGCGCGGGAACGGGCGCGGGGGGTGCTCAGCCGCCGCCACCTGTTCGACACCGACGACGACGCGGCGACGGTGGAAGCGCTGCTGGGCGGCTCCATCACCGATCTGGAGCTGGCGCTTCGCTACGCCGGCTCACTGTTCCGGTCCCGCCGGCTCGACGACGTCCTCCTCGGCGTCCTGGACAACCGGGGCCGGCGCGGCGAACGCGCGCAGCGAATCTCGCACGGGGTTGCCTGGCTGGTCGTGCAGTACGGCGCCGGTGACCGGCTGAGGCCGGTCCTGGGTCAGCAGCCGCCCGTCCTGATCGCGCTGGTGGCCGAGCTCATCCGCTCGGGCCGGTTCACCGAGGCGCGGGACTGGCTCACGGCGGTGGTGCACCCAGAGACCGCGCTGCCGGAGACCGCCGTGTTCCGTCGGGTGCTGGACCCGTTCCCGGGCGCCGGGCCGACCACCCTCGAAGCGGTCGCCCACTGGGGTCCCGACGCCGTCCAGGCGCTGCTCCTGCTCGCCCGGCACGCCCAGGACCCGAGGTGGTTCCGGGCGCTGCTGCCGCTGGCCGCGCCCCATGTGGTCGCCGAGCTGGGGGTCGAGAAGAACTGGGACCTGTGGTCCGGGCAGTAGCCCGGCGCCGGGTCGCCGACGGTGGCCTGGTCGCCCGCTAGAGTTCGTCCTTCCACCAGCCGAGGTGATCGTTGGTGCGCCGGGACGGGTGGCTGCCCGCGTAGTCCCGGACGACCTGCCGGAGCTCGCGCGGCACCGGCAGCGCGCGGCGCGCCAGGTCAGCCAGGAGAGACAGCATCCGCTGGCCGTCCGGGAGCTTCTTCGGCCAGCCATGGCGGCTGATCGAATCGGCGGCGGAGACCAGCACCCGGTCGGTGGCCTCGCCGACGCGGTTGAGCCGGATGATCTCATCGAATCGCTTGAGCAGGTCTGGGACGTAGTACTCGCCGTTGAACGACACGAGGACCCGCTCGCGCATCGGCCGGCGAGAATCGCTTCCCAGCAGCAGCAGGATCGCGTCGTACCAGGCCTCGAACTCCACCGACGTCTTCGGGCACGCGGTCAGTTCCCGCGCCCACGCCTCCCGCTCGGGGCTGTTCAGCGCGCGCTTGGTCAGCAGCGGCAGGACCAGCGGGCGCAGCAGCCGCACCTGCCCGGCGTGCCGGCCCAGCATGAACACGGTCACCAGGTACCGCTCGCGGGAGCTGACCGCGTCGAACGCCCGCTTGTCGAACGTCCCGGCCAGCACGTCCTGGAACGGTCTGATCACCTCGGCCAGCGACTGATGCTGGTCCAGCAGCGACAGCCAAAACTCGGTGTTGCCCGTGGCGCTGTTCAGCGGCGTTCCGATCCGAACCTCCCGGCCGTCGTGCTGCACGGCCTGCCGGAGCAGTTCGAGGGCCGCCACCGCCGCGGCCTCCGGCGCCCCGGCGGCCAACTGGTCCACCACCTCCCGCGCGAACTGATGCGGCCCCGGGGGAGGGTGGTCTATGTAGACGTCGCGATAGCCGTCCAGGACCGCGAAAGCGGCCTGCTCGGCTCGGTCCAGGGAGACCGCGCTGGCCGCCAGGAGTCGCGAGCCGAGGTCGGCCCCGGTCTCCACCGGCCCCGCGGCCTCGGGTTCGGGCGTCGCCTGTTCGGTTCTCGTGGGTTCAGATGTCGTGGGTTCCGGCTTCGCGGGCCTGGGCTTCGCCGGCTCAGGCGGCAGCTCCGGCGGTGGGCCCTCGGGCTCCGCCGGCAGATGGCCGGCCGCCGGGGGCCGGGCCGGGGCGGGCGCGGTGCCCAGCGCGCCGAGGGCTCTGAGCGCATGGTCGACGTCGATCGCGTGCGCGGGCGTGTACGCCGGGTCGCTGAGGTGGGCGGCGATGTCGACGGGGAGGAATCCGTTGTGCTCCCGCTGCCGGATCAGCAGGTCGTAGTAGGCGCGGGCGGCCGGGGGCAGGGTCGGGGGCCGACCCTGGCCGGACCAGTCCACGGCGGGCTGGCCCGGGCGGGGCCGGTCGGTGAAGGTCACGTGAAGCCGGTGGCTGGTCCCGCTGTCGGCCCACGTCCCCGCGACCAGCCGGGACCGTTGGCCGTACGGGAGGAGCGCGGCGATCGCGTCGAGGATCTTCAGGCGTGCCTCGGCCTGCCGGTCGGCCGCGACGACGGGGGCGCCGAGGATCGCGACCGGGCCGGCGAGCGCCGCCGCGGCGGCCAGCGCGGCCAGCCGGAACCGGTCCTCGGCGGCGATCGGGTCGACTAGCACCGTCGGGGCCAGCGGCTGAAGGTCGAGGGGGATGCCCGGTCGGCCCATACCGTCCATCTGGGCCACGACAGCGGGGCTGGTGGCCATGTCATGCAACTGGCGGTAGGAGACCGGGCGGTCACGCGCGGCGTCGAACGGGATGCACAGGAAGGTGGTGCGGGCGATCCGCCGCCCGGCGCCGTCGACGTCGTCGGTCCAGGTCCGGATGGCCACCCCGAAGGCCACGGCGCCGCCCCGGGCGGACTTCCCCAGCGGGGCATAGCAGACCGTCACCCAGGGCAGGGCGTCCTGGCTGGGCTCGGGCCGGCGCGGCGGCGGCGTGCCGGGTGAGAAGCGGCGGAAGATGACGCCGTAGGCCTTGACGCTGAAGTAGCTTCCGCCCGCGCGACGCACCGAGTAGTCGTTCAGATCCCCGGGTTCCTTGTCCATGACCGCCCAGCCAGCCAGGACCGGACCGGCGCTGGACGCCGGCCCGGGCCGGACATCCGTCATCGGGTCACGTCGGCGGGTTGCGCCGGATCTGTTCCTCCAGCCAGACGAACGGCTCGAGGACGTTGATGGGCGTCATCGGGCCGCGCAGCCGGATGCCGCCCCCGACCGACTCCTCGATGTTGACGAAGTCCCGGCGCCGGAAATAACCTGTCGGTCCAACATAGAAGCCGACGGACGAGGTCGCGAAGAAGGCGACCCGATCCGGATGGAAATAGCGGTCGATGCTCCGCATCACCTGGTTGGCGCTACCGGATCTCGGCTTCGAGCACAGCGCCCGGAAGAAATCGCGCGCGAGCTCGTTCGGGATCTCCGGCAGCATCGCCTGGCTGGACCCGGTCCGCACGAATCCGCCCCGGTATGCCTCACGGAACACACCCGGGTCGTCGATCTTGTTGATGCACACGGCGAGATATTGCGGCAGCCGGCCGTCCCGCATCCGGCCGGGCTCGCCGCCCGCGCCCTCGTATGCCCGGCGGGCAATCTGTTCCAGGACCCGGGCGAAGTACTGGTAGTTGAGCTCGAGCCGGCCGTCGACCGGGTCGAACAGGTAGACCAGGCCGTCGCAGCGCTCGAAGTGGCGCAGGACGTCCCGGACGTCATTGTCGGCCAGGTTCGGCTGCTCAAGCAGCATCGAGCCGTCGTTCTCGTCCTCCTGGTCGAACGGATTGTCCTCCTCGTCGTTCGGCTCGTTCTTGTAGAAACTGCCCATGACGTCCTGGACATCGATCTCGAAAACGATCTGCCGGGGGCCACGCTGCCGGCCTAGCAGCGTTCCCGCGGCCGACGCCAGGCGCCCGCGTTGGGGCGCGGGCCTGATGAAACGCCAGGTAAGCGGCTGGACGCCGAAGCTCGCCTCGGGAAACACCCGACGGTCGAGTTCGGCGACATGGCGGGCCAGAAAGTCCGATGCGGCGTCGTCGGCGCCGGTGAGGATCCAGTCGTTGCCCGGTAGCTCCGAGTTCGTCACCGCGGCCGGCAACGCCGCCAGGAGAGTCGTCTTCCCGCTGGCGCTGGCCCCCCAGAGCCCGATGCGCGCGGGCCGGGCTCCGTCGTCGGCGCGACCGCCGCCCGCGCGGCCGTAGTAGGCGTCATCGTCGTCGAGGGCGTCGTCGCCATCGGCCACCGCCGCTCACCTCCCCGTCGTGAGCGAGATTCAGCCTGCGCCGGCCGCGCCACCGGCCCGAAGACCAGCGCGCGCCAATGTGGCCCCGCCCCCGTGTAGAACCATCGTTCGCCGCGCACCCTGAAGTGCGGTGAGCCGCCAGCCGTCGTGAACGGCCCAGGTCTCGCAAGTATCGTAACAGCCCACCAGTTCGGGCTCGACGCCCCGGGAGTTCCGGAGCACCCGCTCCGGACACCGGCCGGCCAACTCTCGGCAGCCCGCGCCCGCCGCCTCACCTCATGCCGTATGCTGCGGCCAGCAATAGCATGTCGTTGGGGGGACGACTATGACGGGTATCAAGATCAGACCGCCGAATACGCGGCCCGGTGCGCCGTGAGCTTTGAGCCGCGCCGCTACTGGGCATCGATTGTCGAGTATGTCGTCGGCTCGCCAGCCCAGGCGTCGAATCCACTGGAAAAGATCATCCTGACCACCGCGCGGATGATCAAGTTTGCGAACGGGGAACTCCAGTCCGTTCCCCTGCGGATCCGGGTCGACCTGAACCCGCGCGACGCGGCCGATATCTGGCGCGTCGACCACGTCGACCAGTCCACCATGAGTGAAGTCGTTCGCCAGGGCGTCCAGCGCGTACGGGAGGAAAACCGACTGCCAGCCGTGGAGCTGCCGCGGAAATTCGCGGTTCTCTACCGGGAGGACGACAGCGCCCCGCGCGGCAGGCCGCGCATTCACGAACCCGACCGGGCCGAGCCCCGACTGGCGCCCTTCCTGAGCCGCGACCCCGGTGACAGCTGTCCGCGCCGGAGGCTGGAGAACGGCGTGGTGATCACACGCGCCTTCCTGGCGGAAATCGCCTCCCAGGACCCCGCCATCTCCGACCGGGGCCACGCCAAGGTCCTGGTCGACCGGAAGGCGACCGTAACGATCATTCCGTATGGCAGTCACGCGGTCAGAATTGGTGACGACCAGAGAGAGACACGGATACAGGGCTCGCTGCCGCTGCCCCCGCCCAAGCGCCGCTGGCTCGAGTTCGGCGATACTCGCGTGATCCTGTTCTGGGACCGCGTCTGGGTTGAGATCACCACAATATGATCATGCAGGGACTCGTGCTACTCGCCCTCGCGACCGCGGTCATCGCGGTGTGGCGGTGGGCGCGACGCGGTCCGGGAAGGCCGAACCGACGTGGTGGCTGAGTACTTCAGGGCGGATGACGAGACCGGCAACGACGCCGGTCCCGACACCGAGCCGCACTTCGACGACGAGACCGTCGTCGGACCGGAACCAGGCATGGACGACGAGACCGTCGGCGCCGGCGCCGCGGGCCTCGGCGCCGCGGGCCTCGGCGCCGCGGGCCTCGACGACATGCCGACCAGCGCGACGGGGCCCACCGCCCAGGGCACGATCCGGCTGGGCGAGGACACGGTCCGGCTGGGCGGCCGCGCCGGCGAGCCCGGTTACGGCGGCGGGCTCGAGGACCTCACCGGCTACCTGCCGAACGGCACCGAGGCGACCTGGCGGATCCGCTTCAACCCGAGGCTCGAGATCACGGGACCGTCACACCGGGTACGCCGCGGCGTCACCGACAAGGGCGTGCACGTGGCCCAGAAGATCGCCGTGGCCGGCCGGACCACCGGGGGCGTGGGAGCGGCCGAGCAGCTCCGGGAGGAGACCGAGGTCTACCTGGACCTCTGGCACCTGTCCCAACGCGCCGGGGCCTACCCGCCCGAGATCGCCGAGCTGGTCGGGTACAGCAACTCCGGCGAGGAGCCGTTCCTGCTCATCACGGCGCTGCCCGGCGGCGAGGCTCTCAGCCGGCAGCCCCCCGTCACCAGCGAGAAGGAGCTCGACGCCCTGCGGCTCGGCCTCCTGCGCGGACTGCACTTCCTGGACGAGGCCAGCCTCGTGCACCGCGACCTCACGATGGACAACATCGTGTGGAACGGCGGCCGGGTGCTGATCATCGACTTCGGTCACGCCAGCCGGACCGGAACCCAGCGCGTCCGCGTCGAGTCGTCCTGGAGCCCGTACGACCCGTCGCCGGTCGGCACGACGGTCAGCCCGAGCGAGGACGTGGCCCGCGTCTGCATGATCCTCTACCATCTGTACACGGACCGGTCGCCGCGGCTCATCTACGACACCTTCCGCGAGTACGACCCCCGGGGTTACTGGTTCGGGGTCGCGCTGCGCGACCACACGCAGGTGTCCGCGGCCGAACTGCTCACCCGGCTGGGCGAGCCGCCCGCCCGGCAGCGGACGCACTCCGACCCGGCCCTCGGCGCCGGCCGGGACGCCTACGACCGGCTGCGGGAACAGAAAGCGAAGCGCCGTGATCCCGTGTCGCCGCCGCGCCTGGGACGGCCGTCCGAGGACACCCCGGCCGCCGGCCCCGCGCCGACGGAGCCGGCGCGGGACGAGGACGAGGCGGCGGGCGCCTACTCGACCGACCCACGCGCGACCGACCCACGCGCGACCGACCCGCGCTCGGCCGGACGGTACCGGACCGACCCCTATTCCGCCACCGGTGACCACTCCACCGGTGGCGCCGCCCCCGCCGGCGCCCGCGACGGAGCTCCGCCCCACGCGCCTCGGCGCCGGCGTCCAACTGGCACGACCGTACTGATCATCCTGATGTTCCTAGTGATCGCGGTGGGTCTCGCCGTGGCCGTACTGCACTAGCCAGACGCACCGCGCCCGCCAGACGCGCACCATTCCAGCCGACCAGCCGACCAGCCGACCAGCCGACCAACCGACCAGCCGACCAGCCGACCACAGATCATTTCAGCCGACAGGAGGACTCGCGTGACGCGGCCCGGACAGTCGAGCCCTCCAAGCGTGCGCTGCCCGATCTGCATGTGCGTCTTCGAGTGGCCGGACGCCTATTCCGACGAGCTTGACGACATGCTCTACTCGCGCGACGAGGCCAGTGACGACTGGGTCCGGGTAAAGGCCGAGGAACTTGAGATCTATCGCGAGGCCGACGACGACCCCCGGCGCCTCGGTTTCCGGGGCTGGCTGACCAACAAGTACGTGAAGTGCCCGAACCTGTACAAGTCCGACGGCGAGCACTTCCTCAGCTACCGGTATGGCTGGTACGAGGACCCACTCATCGTCGGGATGGTGGGCGCCACGACCGTCGGCAAGAGCCATCTGCTCGCGGCGATGATCGGACAGCTCATGCACGGCGTGGGCGACCTCGGGATCCAGGTCTCGCCGATCGACCCGGCCCGCCACCGCGAATACGTCAACGAGTTCGTCAACCCGCTCCTGAGCAACTCGAAGGTCATCGAGGCCACCAGGGAGAAGGCCGACGGCGACATCGTGCGGTTTGTCGACGCGCTCCGGGTCTCACGCGCGTCGGACGGCTTCGGGCGCACGCTCGCCTTCTACGACGTGAGCGGGGAGGACCTGGCCGTCGGGAGACGGTCGACCGACTTCGCCAAGATGGCCGAAGGCTTGATCTTCGTGGTCGACCCCAAACTCAGCGGCCTGCTCGGACCGGGTGGGAGGGAGCTGAGCGACGAGGCGTTCGACCGGGTACTCGGGCTGCTCGACGAGGCCGGTCGCCGGGACCGCCGGACCGGCCTGTACGACGTGGACGTGGCCGTGGTGATCAACAAGTCGGACGTCATCCGCTTCGAGCAGGCGGTGCGGCACTGGTACCGGCGGCCCCGGATCCAGGGCGTCGTCGAGGTGGACCAGATCATGTGGGAGAGCCGCGACGCCTACACGTTGCTCCACAGCCGGGGCGCCCATGCCTGGCTCACCCCGGTCGAGGCGTGCCGGCGGGCGACCCTGCACTTCGCATCGGCTACCGGCACCGAGCGTAAGGACGCGGAGGAGCTCCGGTTCGAACTGCCGGTGCAGCCCCGCCGGGTCCTGGAGCCGCTGATCTCGCTGCTCGCGATGGCCGGGATCATCGACGAGAAACTGCTGCGGGCCAAGGTCACCCAGGGGCTCGGGGTATGAGCGCCGGCGGTCCCGGGGCCGACGCCACCGTCGACGAGATCGTCTTCCACTGGGTTCCCCGGGAGGCCTCCCCGCTCGGCGTGCCCGGTTTCGGCCCGGCCGTGAGCAGTGTCAGGGACCTCGACCGGCTGCAGCGCCTGGCCGGCCTGCTGCGCGGGGTCTCCTCGAGCGGCGTCGCGGCGGATCCCCCGCGCGGCTCGCTGGTCTACGTCCCGCTGGCGGACGGCACCGGTGACGCGGCGGTCATCCGCCGGGTCCCCGCCCGCGACTTCAGCGACCGGCCGTCCAGCCTCGCCCACGCGATGATCGGGCCGGCCACGATCCTCGACGCGCGGATGGCGCTCCGGCTGTCCCGGTGGCCGCACTGGTTCGGCACCGGCTGGAGTGGCGGGCGGGACCGGGCCGCGAACCAGGTGAACCCGGACGCCTTCACCGCGCCGCTGCCCGCCCGCCACCTGTGGACGTTCGCGGCCAACCAGGACGCGGACCCCGAGGCGAGCCTGGCCCGGCGCGCCCAGGCTCCCGCCGCCGGCCTCGAGCGGCTGCTGGCCCACGTGCTCGCGAGCGCGGACGGCCGTTCCCTGACCGTCATCCGCTACCCGGACCCGCCGGAGCCGCTGCTGTTCGGGCTTATGGAGGTGCTCGAACCCATCCTGAGCGGGGCCGGGGCCACGGACTGGTCCTTCTCCACGTTCGAGACGGCCGAGGCCAGGATCCAGCCGCGCTTCACCTTCGTCGACCGTCTCGGGATGTCCGACTTCAAGCTCGACCATCTCCGGGTCCGCGATCTCGTCGACCCGGCCCCGGCCCCGGCCACGACCACGACCGGGGTCAGTCCGCCACCCCTGATCGCGTACACCGCGGGCGAGCTCGCCCTCACCTACGAGGGCGGCGGCCCGGAAGCGGTCCGCGCGCTGCTGGCGAGCTACCGTCCCCCACGCCCGGGCACGCCGGTCGCCGCCTGGGCCGCGGACTTCGGCCGCTGGCGGCAGTCGACGAAGTCCCGGCCCCTGGCTCTGCTCGAGCGCGCGCTGACGGGGAACCTCTCCGGCGAGGAGCAGGCCGAGCTGTGGCGGCCCGACACGATCGCCACCCTCACGGCCGACCTGGAGGATCTCGACCTCCCACGGGTGTGGCGCCTGGCCATGCCGGGGAGCGTCGGCCTCGTACCGCCGGCGGCCCGACCGGCGCTGGGCCGGCGCCTGATCGCGGCCGTCCTCGACCTGGCCGGCACGGACCCGCGGGCGGTCCGGACCGCGGTCCGGGCGAGCGAGGCGGCGACCGACTCACGCCACGCCGCCGCCTTCATCCTCATCGACCACCTCATCACCGACGACGAGGACGTCCATACGGCGGTCCTCGCCTGGCGCGCGAGCGCACCGGACCTGTCCCCGGAGTCGTCGCTCGCCGCCGCGTGCGCGATCGCCCGCTTCCGCCCGCTGTCCGCCGGCGAGAAGCCGCCGGGCGAGAACGACAAGCTGATGGGGACGATCCTCGCCCCGGTCCCGCTGGCCGACATCCTGACCGCCATCGGTGACATCGACGACGACGCCGCCCGGATGCTCGTCATCGGCCTGGGCTTCCGCCCGAAGAACGGCACCAGCCGCGATGAGCGCGATGACCGGGCCGAGGGCCGGCGCTGGCTGGCCGAGCGCGCGTTCGGGCCCGGCCACCGCCCGCCGTCGACCGCCGAGCGCCAGGCCCTCATCGCCCACTTCTTCCGGACCGACCTGACCGATCTGTCCGACCTGCGCGACCTGTTCTCCGGGTTCACGCCCGAGCATCCCCACATGGAGGAGGTCAGGGAGTTCTTCGCGCAGCTGAACTCCAACCTGCGCCGGACCAGGAAAGCCGGCCACCTCCACGCCGACCTGGACATCATCGCGCTGGACCTCGGCTTCGAGCAGCTGCCTGCCCCCGCCAGACCGCGGCGGGTCGGGCCGCGAGAGCCGCGTTCCCCGGACGACGGGCGGAACGCGCGGCGACCTGGTTCCGGACGGTCGACAAGGCCGGGAACCCGGAAGGCCCACCCGCCCGCCGAAACCGGCCTGGGTTGGCGCGCGAAGACGTCCCGCCTCGTCCCGTGGCGGCGCGGTCGCGCCGACGCGGGCCACGCGACGGCGCCGAGGGCGGGCGCCCCGGCGACGAGCGCCCCGAACGCGGGCCGGCCCGCCCCGGGTACCTCGAACCCGAGCCCTCCGAGCCAGAGCCCTTTGAACCTGAGCCCTCCGAGCCAGAGCCCGCCGAACCAGCGCCCGGGCACTCCGAAAAAGCCCCGGCGCGACCCACCCCAGCCGAGCCGCCACGTCTCCTCGAGCATGTGGCCGTTCGTCCTCATCGGCGTCGTCGTCCTGGTGGTCCTGGGAATGGCGCTGTGGCGCAGCCTGCACTGAGCGGGGCGGCGGCGCGGCGCGCGGCCGACCGTCCGGGGGCGGCGGGTGACCCGGCCGCCGCCGGCGTGTGCGCGCTGTTCGTCCTGATGCTGTTCAGCCTCTGGTGGCATCAGCCGTCGCTCGTGCGCCCGGCCACGGTCGGGATGATCCTGATCGTCCACACCGCTGTGACCCTGTTCCTGCTGCGCTGTGCCTACCGCCTGCGCGCCCCCGCCCTGCCACCACTGATCATCACGGTCCAGCTGCTGACGATGATCGGTTTCGTCCTGCGGATCCGGCTGGGCGCGGCCGGGCCGAGCTCCGCCGCCGGCTATCTGCTGGGGGTTCTCGGCGGCATCGTCCTGTTCGCCGCCGGGCGGCGCCTCGCCACCACCCGGGGGTTGCCCGGGCCCGACGCCGAGCGCCGACGCAACCGAGCCGGGGTGGCGCTGTTCGGGCTGACCACGCTGTGCTGCCTCATCCTCCCGGCGATGCACAACACCAGAGGCGCCGAGGTCAGCCTGAACGTCGGGCCGTTGAACCTCCAGCCGGCCGAGCTGCTCCGGGTCTGCCTGCTGGGCTGGATGGCCTTCCGGACGAAGGACCTCCCGATCTGGGGCCGCTGGATCGACCACTCCGCGCGCCGGGAGCTCGTCCGGCTGGTTCTGCTGCCGGCGCTGTTCGCGACCGCGCTGTTCGCCGTGGCGAGCGACCTCGGACCGGCGGTGCTGCTGTTCATCGCCATCATGGGCCTCGTCGTCTACCAGTCGTCCCGCTGGGTGAACGCGCTCGTCCCGCTCGCGCTGTTCGGCGCGCTGGCCGAGATCCTGGTCCGTCTTTTCCCGGACCACTTCACCATCGTGACGACGCGGTTCACCCTGTGGAGCGACCCGTTCTACGGGAACGCGGCGGCTGGCCACCGCACACTCCAGCAGCCCGGCAAGGCGCTGCTGGCCTACGCCCGGGGCGGCCTCACCGGCCAGGGTCTCGGGCTCGGGCGCGGGTCCAGCGTCGGCTTCGAGATCCGGAACGACTACGTCGCCGCCGCGCTCGGCGAGGACCTCGGGCTCATCGGCCTCCTGCTGGTGGTCGCGCTGTACGCGCTGCTTCTCCGCCAGCTCTACCGGCTGGCCGACGACGGATCTGAACGCTGGCTGCGGGGCTGGTCCATCGGCCTCACAGTGATGCTGACGGCCAACATCGCCTGGCCGTTGCTGGCGACGACCGGCGTCCTGCCGATCGTCGGGATCACGACGCCGCTGCTGTCGGCCGGCGGGACGTCGACGCTCGTCGTGCTGGCGGTGATCGGTCTCGTCGCCGGGGCCGGCCACGGCGCCGGCGACCCCGAGGCGGCCGGCCAGCCGCGCCAGCCAGGCCAGCCGGGCCAGCCGGGCGGGCCGGCGAGGTCGGGCCGGGCGACGATGTCGGGCGGACGCTTGGCACCGGCGCTGGGCCTCCTGCTGATCGTCGCGATCACCGCCGCCACGACCTACCGCCAGGAGCTCGACGCGCCGCGTGTGCTCCACCGCTACGACCCGACCGGCCGCATCGCCCGCACCGAGCGCGCGACCTTCGACCGGGGCGCCGTTCTCTCCGCCGACGACCAGGTCCTCGCCTCCAGCGACTCCTCCGGTCCCCATCCGGCCCGCGACGTCCGCCCGGACGCCGCGGCGCTCGTCGGGCGCTTCCGCGCCGGCGACAACCAGCAGGGCACCCTGGTGGAAGACCGCTACGCGGGCCTGCTCGAGTGCGGGCCGGCGGCGACCGGCGCGCGCCGCGTCGTCCTCGGGCAGCGCTGCCAGCGGGCTGACCTGGTCCTGGCGCTCGACGCACACGTCCAGCGGGCGGCCCTGGACGCTCTGCGGGCAGCGGGCGCGGGCCGGCCCGGCATCGAAGGCGCGGTCGTCGCCCTCGACCCGCGCACCGGTGGGATCCTCGCGCTGGCCAGCGTCCCCGCGCCCGGCCCGGCCTCGGGCGGCGGAGACGTCGCGCTGAGCGCGCTGCACGCGCCCGGCCCGGTGTTCGACATCGTCACGGCCAGCGCGGCGCTGATGGCGAGGCCGGCGGGTCCGGACCCGTTCCCGCCCCGAGCGCGCCTCGACGGCGGGCCCGGCGCGGGCCTGGCCAACGCGGGCGGCGCGACCTGCACGGCCGTGACCCTGGCCGAGGCGCTGCGCGACGAGTGCAACACCGCGTTCGGCCAGCTGGGCCAGGAGCTGGGAGTCGACACCTTCGGAGCCGCGGCGGCCGCGTTCGGGTTCGACACCGGCCTGAGCCGGCCGTGCGGTCCGCCGGAGCTGAGCTTCGGCACCGAGGGCAACGGCTTCTGCGACGTCGACGGGCTGGCGGTGGCCCCGTCCCGGTATGACTGCGGCGCGGCGGCGCGGGTGCTGGGCGCCGTCGGTGGGCCGTGCGTGGCGGCCACCCCGTTCCAGATGGCCATGGTGGCCGCCGCCGTCGCGGGCCAGGGGACCCTGCGGGCCCCACGTGTGGCCCGCGAAGCCCGACAGGGCGCGAACGTCGTGTGGAGCGCGCCGCCGGGCCCGAGCACGCCGGCGCTGACGCCGGCGGCGGCCGGCATGATCCGGACCGGGATGGTCGCGGCGGCCCGCTCGGGCGCGGCGGCCGGAGCCGCCGTGGGCTGCGCTACGGTCGCGGCCGCCGTGACCGCGCCGACGCCGGGCGACCCGGCGAACCCCGCCGGCCGCGCCTGGTCCGTCGCGTTCGCGCCAGCCGACGAGCCGACCATCGCGCTGGCCGTCTACCTCGGCCCGGCCGGCACCGGGGCCGGCGGCGCGCCCCCGGCTCGGCCCAGCCCCGACTCGACGCCGGTGGCCCGGGCGGTCATGGGCGCGGCGCTCGGCTGCTGAGGCGGCGCACTCAGGACGGCGCACTCAGGACTCGGGCCCGCGCCGCCGCCACCGCCGGCGGCCGCCGCCCCGGCCGGGCGCCGCCGCGTCGGTGCCGGCGCCGGGCCACGGCGCGGAATAGGCCGCGAACGGCCGGAGCCGGCCGGCCAGGCGGTCGAGGTCGTCGCGGCCGGCGGAGTCGGGCCAGGGGACGGCGCCCAGCGCGACCGTCTGCGCCCACAGCCGCCGGGGCGCCCAGACGATCCAGTCCGCCAACCGTCGCCGCGGGCCGTCGCCGAAGCCGCCGGCCAGGATCGCGCCGACCACGGTCGGCGTGACGGCACCCGCGGCGGCCACCCCGACCGGTACACTCCCCCGGGTCCGGACCTCGACTTGGGCGAGGAAGGCGATGATCGTCTCGGGGTCGGCTCCGGCCAGGAACGGCTCCAGCGCTCCGGCCGCCCGCCCGGCAAGGTCGTCGCGCCCGACGGCTTCGACCGCCAGCGCGGCCATCCGCTCGGCGGTGCCGGCGCCGCGGCCCGTCCGGCGAGCCGGCGCCGCGCGGGACACGGAGACGGTGTGCGCCGACCCGGCCGGGACGGGAGGTCCGTAGCTGGCCCGGTCCCCACCCGCCCGGCCCGGCCGGTGCGGTCCCCGCCCGCCGAGCGGGCGCAGCCGGTCGAGGCACTCGTAAGCCCGGGCGGCCCACCCGAGCTGCTCCGCCGACAGGCCGGCCGGCCCGAGCGCGGTCAGGGCCGCCGCCGCCACCAGCGCCGTGGGCGGCATCTCGTCGCGGATCCACAGGCTCATCGCGGCCGCGAACCGGTCATCAAGGCATCCGTCGGTGAGGAAAGCCAGTCCCTCGGCCAGCAACGGGCCCGGCTGCCCCCCGTTGCGCTCGAGGCGCCACTCGACCTGGTCGAGCAGCGCGAAGGCCCGGTCCGGCCGCAGGCGCCATGGACTCTCGGCCAGCGCCCGCAGACCGGCGCCCACGTTCAGCCCGGAGTCCACGGCGGCTCGGAAGGCGTCCGCGACCGACTCCGTCGACATCGCCGCCGACGAGGATCGCAGCGCCGCGTCAACCGCGCGCGACGCGACCTGGGGATACCGGCGCCGCAGCAGCTTCAGCCACTGGTCGCGCCATGGCGTCCCGCCCGCCGCCCGCTGGCCGGAGCCGACTCCCAGCAGGCCGGCCATCCGGCCGGCGAGCGCGACGACCGCCGGGTTCTCCGCCACCCGGTCGTCCGCCGTGGCCACCTCGTACGCCAGCCGGGCGAGCTGGTCGCTCGGGCCGGCGGCTGCCCCGCCCCGGCCGGCGAGCGGGAAGGAGCTGGCGAGCCAGGCCTCCAGCCCGACGGCCACCTGGACGGCGTCCTCCGAGCCGCCGGACCGGCGCCGCGCTGGGGCCAGGGCCGCCCTGAACGCGTCTACGTATGCCTCCTCCTCGCTTCCCGCGGCCGGCTCGAACGGCGCCGGCGCGAACACCTCGACCGCCGGCCGCCGGGGCAGCGAGCCGAGCGTCAGCAACCACAGGTCGGCCCGGGCCTCCTCGGCCGGGGTGCCCGGCGCGGCGGCGTGGAGCACGCTGACCCAGCGCTGATCGTCGGACGGCGCGAACATCCGATCGGCCCGGCGGTCGAGCAGCGGCACCACGGTCGCGACCGTCAGGGCTCGGCCCACCGCCGCCACGTCGAGCAGGGCCAGCAGGCAGCCGTCCCCGTACGGTTCGACGGCGAGGGCCAGGTCCACGCTGAGGCCGGCGCGGCCGGCGCCCGGCCGGTGCGTGACCTCGTAGGGGCGAGCGCCGTCCGGGCGGGGGCGCCAGCCGGCGGCGCGGGCGAAGGCGATGAGGTCGGTCCGGCCCGTGATGAGCGGCGCGAACGTGTGCAGCCAGTCCAGGACCTCGCCGGGGGCGCCGCGCTGGTCGGGCCCGCTCCGCTGATGGGCTTCCACCGCCAGGCGAAGTACTTCGATCGGGACCGCCGGGGGAGCGCCGGCGACCGCCTCGCGCAGAACCTCGCGCAGCCCGTCCGGCAGGCTGTGCGGCCCGGCGCCGACGAACGCGGTGACCTGGCCCGGGGCGTCGGGCCGCCAGCGTCCCGCGACCTCGCGCTGGTCCCGGAGGAACCGCGCGGCCGCCGCGTCGCTCCCTGGCCGCGCCGACCCGGGTCGCTGACGCGGCCGGCCCCCCTGCGCCGGCGGGCGGCAGGCACCGACGAGCACCCGCCGGGCGGCGTCGGTCCCGAGAGTCGCGGCGGCCAGGGCGACGAGGCGGGACGCCGCGGCCGCGGCCCCCGGGAGGGTGGACGGTTGGGAGCTCCCGCGCTCGGACCGCGGGCCCGAGCCCCAGATCGCGGCGGCGGCGCTGTGGACCAGCGCATCGAGCAGGAAGTCGCGGGCGGCCGTGTCGATGAGCCCCCGGGCGGACCAGTCCGCCCACACCTGCTCGGCGCGGGCCAGGTCATCCGGGATGGCGTCCCGCACGAGGCGGGGCAGCTCGGCCCACATCGCGGTGTCAGGGCTCGGGCTGGACGGGCTCGACCCGCGCGGGGTGCCCGGCTCCGCCGACCCGGCGCGGGCCGCGGCTTCGGTCCCGCTCCCGTCGCCCGCCGGTTCGCCCGCCCGGGGGTCGGGCGGCAGGGGGTCGGGCGGCAGGGGGTCGGGCGGCAGGGGGTCGGGCGGCAGGGGGTCGGGCGGCCGGGCGTAGGGCTCGAGTGCGTAGAACCGGAAGGCGTCCAGGCGTGTGAGCAGCTGGTCGGCGGTCGGCCGCTGATCGGGATCCTTCGCCAGCGCCGCGGCGACGATGGGGCGCAGTGCGGCGTCGAGGCCGCTGAGATCGGGGACCTCGTCGAGCACACGGCGCATCAGCTCCGGGATGGAGGCCACGCCGAACGGCGCCTCTCCGGTCGCGGCGAAGACCATCACCGCGCCCCAGGCATGGATGTCGGCCTTCGTAGTGACACCGTCCAGGCTGGCCTGCTCGGGCGCCATGAAGGCCGGCGTGCCGACCCCGGAGAAGGTGACGGCGTCGTCCGACGCCCGGGCGATACCGAAGTCGATGACCCGGGGCCCGAAATGGGACAGCAGGATGTTGTTCGGCTTCAGGTCACAGTGGGCGATGCCAGCGGCGTGGATGTCGGCGAGCGCGGCGGCCATGTGCCAGCCCAGGCGCTCCAGCTCGGCCGGTGGCAGTGGGCCGGCCTGAGCCACCTCGTCCGCGAGGGTCGGTCCCCGAACGTATTCGGTGACCAGGTAAGGCTGGTTCCCGTCCACGTCCCCGCCGATGACCTCGGCGGTATACCGGCGCGGCACCTTCCTCGCCGCTCTGGCCTCACGAAGAAAACGCGCCCGGAACTCGGGATCGTCGGCGAGATCGGCCCGTATCACCTTGACCGCGACTAACTCGCCGCGATCGGGATGCCGCGCGAGATACACCGTTCCCATGCCGCCCCGGCCCAGACGGCGCAGCGGTTTGTACGGCCCGATGTTCGCCATCGGGCCGAGGTCGCCGGACTCGCCCGTTCCGCCGGACGGGCCGTTCGAACGCGCCATCCGTCAACCCAGCGCCGAAGCGGCGCGGACACGAACATTTGCGCCACACAACCATGAAAGCAAACGACCCCCCGTCGTCGTTCCAGACCCGTTTTCCCGGGCCTATCGACCTTCCCCGCCGCTGTGCGGAGTCGGTCAACCACACCGGGACACGGCAATCCTAGTCACACCGGTCCTCGGCCGCGACACCCAGATCGACACCAGTCCGGGCCCGCGGGTCCGCGTCGGGGGCCCGCTGGTCAGCGCGGATAGCTGGGGTAGCTCGGGATCTCCGGCTGGGACGGCGGGACGTCGACGACGACGGTGGAGGCGATCTTGTCCCACAGCGCCTGGCGGCCGGAGCCGAAGATGAGGCAGATCGCGACCAGCTGACCGATGCCGAAGGTGAAGGCGCCCAGGGCGCCCGAGACGATGCCCTTGCCGACGATGCTGCGCAGGGCCATCTTGCCGAAAGTAGCCGGCTGGCGGGTCTCAGTGGAGATCACCTGCATGCCGAGCAGCTTCTTGGCCGGCGTCGTGCCCTGCTCCCAGAGGATCAGGTCCCAGATGATGTAGCCGATGACCAGCGTCACGATCACGAGGAGGCAGGTGAGGAGATACTCGCCGAAGCGCTTGCCGAGGCTGGAGAGCCGGACTCCGACCGGCATCCCGCTCACCTGCGCGCACGACTGGCAGGCGATACCGACACCGAAGGGCATCCCACAGGCCGGGCAGGGCTCGCCGGGCGCGATGCCCGTGCCCCATCCGCCGTTGTAGGGAGCCATCGGCCCGGGAACCGGCGCCCCGTAGTAGCCGGGGCCCGAATAGGGCTGGCCCTGCGTGCCGTACTGGCCCTGGGCGCCGTACTGGCCCGGCTGCTGGTACGGAGCCTGCTGGTACGCGCCCGGCTGGTAGGGGTCCTGCTGGTGGGGCGGCTGGTTCGACGGCCACCCGGCCTGCTCGGGGGGCTGGTTTCCGTACGGATCGGACGGATCGGACGGCCCGGGCTGCCAGGGACCGGTCATCGGGATCTCCTCAGTCCTTCAGTTCGCGAACCGCCCGGGTAATCCAGTTCTGGCCCGCACTACCACCGGCAACCGTACGGCCACCGGCACACACCCCGGATTATGCGCGCGGCCGGCACCGGCGGAAGACCCAGTCCGTCGTCCCGGGTGTCCGCTACCAGACGCGCACCGCATTCAACGGCTCTCGCGGCGGTTCAGCGCCGCGCCGGCCGCCAGGTCCGCCTCGTCTCGTCGAGCGCCGCCTCGTTGACGGCGGGCTCCGGCAGGACCGTCTTGGTCGCGGTGACGCCCGGTCGTAGTTGCCCGTCGGCCTGGGCCCGCTCGACGAGCCGCCCGATCAGCGGGACCAGCCCCTCCCGCGCCTGCGCGACCCGCTCGCGGCCGTAGCCGGCGCCGACGCCGCGATGTGGTCGATCTCCTCCTCGAACACCCGCCTGCCGTCTCGTTCCGACACGCGCCTCGGTTGCCGAAGAACAGATTGGTCCTAGCCTGGATGTACCGACGGGGATTCCTCCCCTTTCCCTCATCTACCCAATAAGCGGGTGGGGCAACGCGGTGACGGGAAGCCTGTTAGCCTGCTCGCGCCAGCAGCCGTCGACAAAGGATTGCGAGCCAGCCGGTGGACGGAATCTGCCTCGCATCTCGGTCGGGAGGACGCGGACCATGCACGATTTTTCTCGGCGCGGCCTATTCAAGGCGGCGGCGACCGCCGGCGTCGGCGCGGTTGTCGTTCCGTACGATACGGTCGTGGGAACCCCGGCCGCGAATGCCGCGAGCAAAGGGCCGGAGGGCGGGACGTGTTCGCCGGCGCAGCTGACCGGCCGCATCGTCCGCCCCGGCGACCCCGGCTACGCGGGGGCCAGCATCGGTTGGGACGAGCTGTTCACCCACTATCCACGGGTCATCGTCTTCGCCCAGAACACCCGGGACGTGGTCAACGCCCTCACCTGGGCGCGGCGGAACGACATCGCGCCGCGGGTACGGAGCGGCCGCCACAGCCTTGAGGGCTGGTCCAACGTGGACAATGGCATCGTGATCGACGTCAGCGAGTTGAAGTCGGTCCACATCGACAGCGCCGCACGTACCGCGACAGTCGGTGCCGGGCTCAACCAGCTGGAAGCAGTGACCGCGCTCGCAAAGCGGGATCTCGCCGTGACTACGGGGACGGAGGGCAGCGTAGGCCTGTCGGGCGCGACGCTCGGCGGCGGCTTTGGCTTTCTCACCCGCTGGCTTGGCATGGCCTGCGACAGCCTGGTGGAGGCCGAGATAGTCGTCGCGTCCGGTACCGGGTGCGCCGAGGTGAGCAAAGCATCGTTGAGTAACAACTCAGACCTGCTCTGGGCGCTCCGCGGCGCCGGAAACGGCAACTTCGGGATCGTCACGTCACTTACCTACAGAGTAGCTCCGCTACGGAGCGTCAGCTATGTGCAGGCGACGTGGGAAGGCATTGGGGACCTACCGGGGGTCTTCGACGCATGGCAACGTACGGCGCCGGCCGCCGACAACCGCCTCGGAACCCAGCTTGAGATCCACAGAAAAGAGATCCGGCTGTTCGCGGTTCTCGTTGAGGGATCGTCGGAAGAGGCGAAGAAAATGCTGGCCCCGATCCTGTCGGCCGGCAACCCGACGGTCTCGGCGCAGGTCGGCAACTGGGGTGACGTGTATGCGGGATTCCAGACCCCCACCACGGACGATCCCGCGAACTGGAAGTTCTTCTCGCAGTTCACCAGAAATCCGTTCCCGAAGGAAGCGATCGGCCTGATCGCCTCGTTCATGCAGAAAGCACCGACGGATGACAGCAACTTCTTCGCCCAGGCCTTCGGCGGAGCGGTCAGGAAGATCCCTCCTGGCGGCACCGCATTCCCGCATCGCGACGCGCTTTTCTACTCGGAGCCCGGCGCCGGCTGGGGGACTCGTGGAGAAAAACCAGGATCCTACGACCCGCTCACCTCGCAAGCTCAGGCCTGGATCGCCGAGTTCAGCCAGGCGCTGCGGCCCTATGTGAACGGCGCCTACGTCAACGTGCCGAATATCGCGATGCAGGATTGGGAGACCGCCTACTGGGGATCCAACGTCGACCGACTGCGCAAGATCAAGACAAAATACGACCCACACAACGTCTTCCAGTATGAGCAGAGCGTCCGGCCCGCGTGACAGGATATGGCGTTGGACGACGCCGTGCTTGTGCTCCACCGCCGCGCGGCCCCGGACCATCGGTCCGGGGCCGCGCGGCCCGCGTCGGCCGGACCACGTCAGCGGATCTCGCGGCGGTTGGCGCGCCGGGTGCCCAGCGCGAGCGGCAGCCCGACCCACAGCAGGGCCGAGACGATCATCTGGGCGCCGTGGCCGGACCACTTGCCCTCCAGGATCCAGCCGAAGGTCACGCCGGTGTTGACCCAGTCGCCGACGGCGCTCAGGGCGCCGATCGAGAACAGGTTGGCCAACCCGCCGAGGGCGAAGAAGGCGACGATCGCGGCCGGGGTGTTCTGGACGAGCGCGCCGAAGGCCATCCCGACCAGGCTGATCAGCACGACGAACAGCACGTAGCCGATGATCCGCGGCCCGTCGTGAGCCAGGCCGGCGGACACGTGGCGGCCGCCGGCCCGGGCCGCGAACACGGCGGCCTGCGCGGCCAGGCCGCCCAGCACGGCCAGGGCGGCCGCGAGCCCGAGCCCGACCGTCGCCTTGGCCGCCACCACCCGGGAGCGCCGGGGCTCCTGGGTGAACGTCACCATCGCGGTGCGCTGGCTCCACTCCCCGGTCATCGCCATGAGCAGCAGGATCGGGGTAACCCGGGTCAGGCCGAGCGCGGCGGCGGACAGGTAGGACGTCCGCGACTGGTCGATGTCGTGGGCGAAGATCAGCGCGATGCCGAGGCCGCCGACGATCGACACGACGGAGGCGACGAGCAACCAGCGGGCAGCCCGGGTGCCCACCGTCTTGAGCAGTTCGACCCGCAGCAGCCGCTCGAACGGGATGGGCGCCAGTTCGGGCGCCGCGGTCTGGGTGGTCCGCAAGTTCCGGCTGGTGTGGGTGGTCATCGCGAGCCGCCTTCCGAAGCGGTGCCGGTGAGGGTGAAGAACAGTTCTTCCAGGTCGCCGCCGGCCGGGCGCAGCTCGACCAGGGCCAGGCCGGCCCCGGCGGCCAGCGTCGCGACCTGCTCGGCCGGGATGCCGGGTGGCAGGCGCACGCTTCCGTCCGCGCCCGGGGTGTGGGCCAGGCCGGCGCCGCGCAGTAGCCGGCGCAGCGCCTCGGGGTCGACGGCCCGGGCCAGCAGGCCTTGGGCGCCGAGCAGGTCGGCCGTGGCCCCGCTGGCCACGACCCGGCCGGCCCGGATGACGACGAGGTGGTCGGCGCTGGCCTGGATCTCGGCCAGCAGATGGCTGGAGAGCAGCACCGTGCCGCCGCGGTCGGCGAACTCGCGCAGCAGCGTCCGGATCTGGGCGATGCCCTCCGGGTCGAGCCCGTTGGCCGGCTCGTCCAGGATCAGCACGCCCGGGTCGCCGATCAGGGCCTGGCCCAGGCCGAGACGCTGGCGCATCCCGAGCGAGTAGGTGCCGACGCGGCGCCCGGCGGCGCCGGTCAGCCCGACGGTGGCCAGCACCGTCTCGACCCGCCGGGCCGGGACGCCGGCCATCGCCGCCGCGATGCGCAGCGTCGTGCGGCCGTCGCGGCCGTCGTGCAGGGCGGAGGCGTCCAGCAGCGTCCCGACGTAGCGGGTCGGGTTGGGCAGGTCGGCGAAGCGCCGGCCGGCGATCGTCGCCTCCCCGGCGTCGGGCCGGGCCAGCCCGCTGATCATCTTGAGGGTGGTGGACTTGCCGGCGCCGTTGGGACCGAGGAAGCCGGTGATCGTCCCCGGCCGACAGGTGAACGAGACGTCGTCCACGACGAGGGCGGACCGGTAGCGCTTGGTCAGGCCGGTTACGGAGATCACGGGAGGTGGCGCGATCACGCCAGGTGAAGAGGTCATGGTGGTCAGCCTGCGGGCCGGGACGGGGTCGCCACAGCGGCCGGACGGGTACGGTTCGGTGCCGACTTCGGCGGGGGCCGGCCCGGCCGGGCGGTGGGGGGTGGAGGCTGCCGGTACCGACTTTCGTCTAGGTCGGCCGTAGCCGATCAGCGCTCCTCACCGCGCGGTCCGTCCCCTTAACCTGGACGCGTGACGGACGGTGATCGCCGGATGCGGCGAGCGGCGGCGGACGCGGCGTTCGTGGCCGTGGCGGCCGGCGGCGGCCTGCTGATGCTGTTGACCGCGCCAGCGGCGGACGCCGGCCGCCGGCCGTCCCCGGGGTCCTGGGGCTTCCTGCTGGACGCGGCGCTCGGCCTGGCGGTCAGCCTGGTCCTGCTGGCCCGCCGCCGCCTGCCGGTGTTCGTCGGGCTGGTCACCCTGGTCCCGGAGATCTTCGCGCTGTCGGCGGCGGTCGGGGCGCTCCTGTCGGTGCTGATCGTGGCCACCTACCGCCCGGTCCGGACCACGGTCGTGGTGGCCACGCTGCACCAGCTAGTGATCTTTGCCTACTATCCGCTGTGGACCTCGCACTACCCGTTCTGGATCGTGTTCCTGTGGTCGCTGACCGAGCTGACCGGGCTGGTCGCCTGGGGGATGTGGCTGCGGACCCGGCGGGCGCTGCTCGCGTCGCTGCGCGAGCGGCTGGAGCGGGCTCAGTCCGAGCAGCAGCTGCTGGCCGAGCAGGCCCGGATGGCCGAGCGGACCCGCATCGCCCGGGAGATGCACGACGTCGTCGCCCACCGGGTGTCGCTGATGGCCCTGCACGCAGGGGCGCTCGAGGTACGCCCGGACCTGCCGCCGGCCGAGATCGTCGAGACAGCTGGGCTGATCCGCTCGACGGCCCGCCAGGCGCTGGAGGAGCTGCGCGACGTGATCGGTGTGCTGCGGGACGACGCGGCCGGGACAGAGCCGGGCGGGCCGACGCCCGGAGCCGGGACGGCCGGAGCGGCCGGAGCGGCCACCGAGCTGGCGCCGCAGCCGACCCTGCGGGACCTGCCCCGGCTGGTCGAGGAGTCACGGCGGGCCGGGATGGCGGTCGAGCTGGCCCTGGACGTCCCCGCCGCCGAGGACGCCCCCGGCGGGCTCGGGCGCGACACCTATCGGATCGTGCGGGAGGCACTGACCAACGTGAGCAAGCACGCGCAGGGCACCGCGACCACGGTGACGGTGGCCGGCGGGCCCGGGGACGGGCTGCGGGTCACCGTCCGCAACCGGCTGCCGGTCCGCCAGCCGCCGGAGGCGGCCCTGCCCGGGTCGGGGGTCGGCCTGGTCGGGCTGGCCGAGCGGGTGGCGCTGGCCGGCGGGACGCTCCGCCACGGGCCGAACGGCGACGGCGAGTTCGTAGTGGACGCGCGGCTGCGGTGGGCCCGGTGAGCGGGGCGGGCGCCGTGAGCGGGGCGGGCGCCGTGAGCGGGGCGGGCGCCGTGAGCGGGGCCGGGGCGGCGGGGCGGCCGCTGCGCGTCCTGCTGGTCGACGACGACGCGCTGGTCCGGGCGGGGCTGCGCACCATCCTGTCCTCCGCGCCCGACCTGGCCGTCGTCGGCGAGGCGGCCGACGGGGCGGGCGCCGTGGCCGAGTGCATCGCGCACCGGCCCGACGTCGTCCTGATGGACGTCCGCATGCCGGCCGTCGACGGCATCACCGGCACCGAACGGGTCCGAGCCCTGCCCGAGCCGCCGGCGGTCATCGTCCTGACGACCTTCCACCTCGACGACTACGTGTTCGGCGCGCTGCGGGCCGGGGCCAGCGGCTTCCTGCTGAAGGACACCGCGCCGACGGAGATCGTGGCGGCGGTCCGGCTGGTCGCGGCGGGTGAGGCGATGCTCTCCCCCGCCGTCACCCGGACGCTGATCGACCGGTTCGGGCCGAGTCCGGCGTCGCGGCGGCGCGGCGAGGCCGAGGCCCGGCTGGCCGTGCTGACCGATCGGGAGCGCGAGGTGGCGCTGCTGGTCGCGGGCGGCGGGGCCAACGCCGAGATAGCCCGCCGGCTGCACCTGAGCGAGGCCACGGTCAAGGCGCACGTGTCCCGGCTCTTGACGAAGCTCGACGTGGGCAACCGGGTCCAGCTCGCCCTGCTCGTCCGGGACGCCGAGCTCGCCTGAGCGGCGCCGACGCTCACCGGTCCCGGTCAGGCGCGGCGCAGCCGGGGCAGGGCGCAGCCGGGGCAGCCGGTCATCCGGCCACCGAACATCCAGGGCCGGGACCGTCAGGCGGGCAGCGCCACGGCCAGCTCGAGGCCGCCGTCGGGCCGGGGCCGGGCCGCGACCGAGCCGCCGTGGGCCCGGGCGATCGAGGCGACGATCGACAGGCCCAGCCCGGCGCCGCGGGCCGCCGGCTCGCGGCCGCGCCCGGCCCGGTTGAACGGCTCGAACAGCTGGGGCATCGCCCCCGGCGGCACCGGCGGCCCGGTGTTGGCCACCGAGAGGACCAGCTGGCCGTCCTCCGCGACCGGGGGCTCCGCCCGTTCTCCCGGCCGCTTCGGGCGAGTGGCCAGCTGGGCGTCGTGGCGCACCCAGACCGTCCCGCCGGGATGGTTGTACTTGATCGCGTTGTCGACGAGGTTGGCCAGCATCCGCTCCAGCAGCGTCGGGTCCCCGCGCACCAGGTGCCCTCCGGGGCCGTCCAGGCCAGCGCCGTCCGGGCCAGCGCCGTCCGGGCCAGCGCCGTCCGGGCCAGCGCCGTTCGGGCCGATCCAGCGCAGCTCGACGCCGGCCCGGGCGGCCGGCCCCTCCTGCCCGGCCAGCACGGTGGCGACGATCTCCTCCAGGCAGACGACCTCGCGCACGGCCAGGCCCGCCTCGCCCCGGGCCAGCAGGAGCAGACCCTCGATGAGCGCCTCGGTGCGGGTGTTCATCGCGAGCAGCCGCTCCCCCAGCTCGGTCAGGGCCGGGTCGGGGTCCGGGCGAGCCATCGCGACCTCGACCAGCGTGCGCTGCGCGGCCAGCGGGGTGCGCAGCTCGTGGGAAGCGTGGGCGACGAAGCGGCGCTGGCTGTCGAACGCGGCGGCCAGCCGGTCCAGCATCGCGTCGAAGGTGTCGGCCAGCTCGGTCAGCTCGTCGCGCGGGCCGGTCAGGCGGATGCGGGCCTGGCGGTTGCCGGTCAGGTTGTCGGCGCCGAGGCGGCGGGCGGTCGCCACAACCGTCCGCACCGGGCGCAGGCCGCGCTCGGCGACGAGCCAGCCCAGCCCGACCGCGAGCACCAGCGTCGCCCCGATCGCGATCCCCGCCTGGATCATCAGCTCGCGCAGGACGTGGCCGCGGTAGTCGCGGACGGCCCGCACGACCGTGAGCGATCCCCTGACCGACCCGTCCGGCGCCCCGGCAGCCGGCGCCCCGGCGGCTCCGGCAACCGTCAGGCCCGCTCCCGAGCCCGAGCCGGCGGGGCCGGCGCCCGTCGCGCCCCCCGTCGCCCAGGGGAGCCCGGTCGCCGGGTCGAGCGGGCTGGGCTGTTGCGGGCTGGGCCGTTGGACGCCGGGGGCGGCGACGCCGGCCTGGATCGCGGCGCTCTCCGCGCCGGAGGACGGCAGCGCGGCCCGCACCAGGAAGAAGGTGAGCGTGACCAGCACCGCGCAGCTGAGCAGGAACATCGCCCCGCACAGCAGGGCGATGCGGGCCCGGACCGAGAGCGCGGCCGGCCAGGGCCAGGTCAGCCCGGTGGCGGCCGGTCCGGGTGGCCGGACGGCGGCTGGTCCTCCAGCCGGTACCCCACCCCGGCCACCGTGTGGATCACCGGCGGCGGTCCCAGCTTGCGGCGCAGGGTCATCACCGCCACCCGCACGGCGTTGGTGAACGGGTCGACGTTGGAATCCCACGCCTTCTCCAGGAGCTCCTCGGCGCTGACCACGGCGCCCTCGGCCCGCAGGAGGATCTCCAGGACGGCGAACTCCTTGCGGGACAGGGGGATGAAACGACCGTCCCGGCTGACCTGGTGGCGCGGGACGTCCAGCTCGATGCCGGCGCGGCGCAGCACCGGCGGCAGCGCCGTGCGCGCCCGGCGGCCCAGCGCCTGCACCCGGGCGACCAGCTCGGCGAACGCGAACGGCTTGGCCAGGTAGTCGTCGGCGCCGACGCCGAGGCCCTGGACCCGGTCGGCGACGTCCCCGGCGGCGGTCAGCATGATGATCCGGCACTCGGCGCCGCTGGCGACGACAGCCTTGCAGACGTCGTCGCCGTGGACGGCGGGCAGGTCGCGGTCCAGGACGATCACGTCGTAGGGATGCAGGGCGGCCAGCTCGAGCGCGGACTCGCCGTCGCCGCAGGTGTCGACGGCCATGGACCGCTGGCGCAGGCCCTCGGCGATGGCGTCGGCCAGGATCTGTTCGTCCTCGACCACCAAGATCCGCAACCCAGTTTCCCTCCCAGCCCGGGCCCCGTCCCCGCCCTCCCCGACGATCTCGTGGCGGGCATAAGGCGAGCGTAAGGACCGACGCTTACGAAATCGTGATCGCCCGATCGCTGGACTGGTTGCGTCGGCGCATCCCGCGCCGCGCACACCAGGAGGTGGCAGATGTCCGGAAACTGGCGGAACCGGCGCTGGCGGATACGGATTCTCGCCGGGACGGCGATCGTGGTCGCCCTCGGCGCCGGCGGCACCGCCATGGCGATGGCGTCCGAGCCCGGCGGGCCCGGCGGGACGGTCGGCGGCGGGACGGTCGGCGGCGGGGACACCGCGATCAGTGGGACCACCATCGCCCAGGACGGCACGGCGGGCGGCGGCGGGACGGCCGTCCTCACGACGTCCGGCGGGCCGGGGACGCCGGGCGACCCGAACACCGACCCACTCGCCCGCTGCCTCAAGGCCCATGGCGCGAAGGTCACCACCAGGACGAACGCGGACGGCGGCCAGTCGGTGACGATCACCCTCGACCCGTCCCGGGCCGACGAGGCGCGCCACGCCTGCGCGCGCTACGAGCCCCAGCCGCGGCCGACCGCGATCACCCCGCTGACCGCGGCCCAGAAGGCCACCGTGGTCGGCTGCCTGCGCTCGGCCGGAATCGTCTTCCCCGCGGCCGGCACGTCCCAGAGCCTGGGCGTGCCCGCCCAGGGCGGCCCAGGCGCGCCGGGCCGGCCCGGTATCCCAGGCGCGCCGGGCCGGCCCGGTGTCCCCGGCGCGGCCGGTGGCCAGGGTGGGATCAGCATCCGCGTCACGGAGCCAGGCGACGGGGACGGGCCGGCGCCGGCTGACCAGCCCCGCCCGCCCACGCCCGATCCGAAGCTGACGGCCGCGCTCGGGAAGTGCGCGCGGGCCGCCGGCCTGCCGGGCCTCGCGCTGACCACCGAGTCGGGTTCGGCCGCCGGCCACGAGTCGAACACGATCGCGGTCCTCGCGGCTCGGGCCAGCTAGCCAACCTGCCGCCCTCCGCGACCGGAGGCTCCGCCTATTCTCCCGGTCGCTTCGGGCGGGTGGCACCCTGGTCGGGCCGGCTGGCGGGTTCAGCCGGCCCGGCTGCGAGCCTGGGCTAACCTGCCGCCCTCCGCGACCGGGGGCTCCGCCCATTCTCCCGGTCGCTTCGGGCGGGTGGCCAGCTCGGCCACGCAGGTGGCGGCGGCCGCGGCGCCGCCGGCGGCGGCGAACTGCTCGCGCAGCGCCGCGGCGGCGGACCGGGGGCCGGGATCGTCCAGGACACTCGCCAGCGCGGTCGCGATCTCGCGGGCGCCGGCCCGGGCGAAGGGGACCCGGACGCCCGCGCCGGCCCGTTCGACCTGCCGGGCGATGATCGGCTGGTCGTCCCGGACCGGCGCGACGACAAGGGGCAGGCCGTGGGCCAGCGACTCGCAGACGGTGTTGTTGCCGGCGTGGCAGACCACGGCGGACAGGTGGGGCAGCAGCGCCAGCTGCGGCACCCGGGGCCGGACGAGCAGGTCGTCCGGCGCGGTGGCGGCCAGGTCGTCGGCGGTGCCCGGCGGCGCGACCAGGACGGCGCGGGGGGCGCGACGCGCCGCGCGACGCCGCTCGGCGGCGAGGGTGACGGCGGCCTCGGCCGCCGCGCGCAGGAACCGCCGGCCGGCGTCCCGGGTGACCGTGCCCAGCGAGATCAGGACGGTCGGGCGGTCGCCGTCCAGCCAGGACCAGGGGAACTCCTCGCCCGGCCGGGGCCCGGTGACGCTGCCGACGCAGCGGGCCGGCGGGGGCGGCGGCGCGGCGAGCAGCCCCGGGACTGAGCAGACCAGGATCAGCTCGCCGGCGAAGCGCGGATCGGATGGCGTCTCCTGCCCGGCTGCCGCCTCGCCGGTGGGGAGGCCGTGCTCGGCCTGGAAGGCGCGCAGCTGGTCGGCGACCCAGACGCCGACCCGGTCAAGCCCGGCGTAGGGGTCGTCGAACTCGGCCGGGGTGGTGGCCAGGACGGCCAGCGGCACGCCGCGGCGGCGGGCGACGACCGAGGCCGCGATCGCCTGCTGGTCGGCGACCAGCACGTCCGGCCGCACCTTCTCCATCGCTTCGTCGACCGCGTCGATCATCGAGGCGCCGAGCGGGATGAGGAAGTCGCGCCACAGGAAGCGCAGCGCGGCCACGCCCCGCAGCCGCTGGGCGGCGGCCTCCCCCTCGGCCCGGGCCGCGGCGCCCGCCGGGTCGACCGGCAGTTCCAGCAGCTCGACGCCGGCCGGGGCCTGGGTCACCAGCCCGCTGTGGGCGACGAGCACGACCCGGTGGCCGCGGGCGGCCAGCTCGCCGGCCACGGCCGTCGCCGGGTTCAGGTGACCGGCCAGCGGCGGCACCACGAACATCATCGTGGCCACGGGACTCCCTCTCCGTTGGCGGGTCAGGTCAGGCCGAGCGCGCGCCCGCGGGCCCGCTGAGCAGGTCGGCCGGGACCGTCTTGTCGCGCACCCAGTCCGGGACGGTGAACCCGGCGCCCGGCGGCGGGGTGTAGACGGGCATCGGCGCGCTCGCCCGGTCCAGCAGCCACCAGCGCGTGAGCGCCCGCAGGTGCTCGGTGGCCTCGCGCAGCACGGCGTGGGTGTGGCCGCGCAGGACGACCAGGACGCAGTCGGGCAGCAGCGACGCCAGCCCCTCGGCCTGATCGATCAGGTCGGAGTTGCCGCCGTAGACGGCCAGGACAGGCACGGCCAGGGTGGCCAGAGCAGCCGGCTCGAACGACGGCGTGGCCAGCATGTCGCGCTGGATCGTGGTCTCCTTCAGCAGCCGCTGGGTGGTCGCCATCGCCCGGGACACCGACCGGCCGGCCTGGGTGGCCACCCACCGCTCGACGTCGGAGTGGGACGCGGCCGCCAGCACCTGGCCGAGGGATCGCTCCATCTGCTCGCCGAGGCCGTCGATGAGGAACGGCGGCTCGACGAGGGTCAGGCTGGCCACCCGCTCGGGGTGGGCCAGGCCGAAGGCGAGCGCGAGCGTCGCCCCGTAGCTGTTGCCGACCAGGTGGACCGGCCGGCTGATCTCCAGTGCGTCGAGCAGGCCGGCCAGGTCGGCCAGCGCGTTCGCCATGTCGTACCCGTCGGCGGCGGGCTCGCTGCGGCCGTGCCCGCGCAGGTCGTAGCAGACGACGTCGCAGCCGGCGTGGGCCAGGTAGGTGCCGAGGGTGAAGTAGAAGCTGGACAGGTTGTCGATCAGCATCCCGTGCAGGGTGACGACGATCGGGGCGGCCGGGTCCGCCCCGTCCGCCGGCGTCAGGCGCTGGACGTGCAGGCGGACGCCGTTGGCGCTGACCTCAGCCACGGGCCGCGTCGGCCGGGTGGGAGATGCCGGAGATGCCCGAGACGCCGTCGGCGATCAGCCGGACGACGTCCCCGACGGACAGGGCGATCACGTCGTCCACGTCCATCGTGGCCAGGAACCCGACGAGGTCGACCGACGAGCCGTAGCTCAGGCGGATCTTGTCGGCCAGCGCGACGAACTCGATGCTCTCCAGGTCGATGTCGTCCTGGAAGGTCGTGTCCATGGTGATGTCGAGGTCGTCGGCGTACTCCTGGCCGACAACGTCGTGGATCATCGTGGTGACCTCGGCTAGCACTGACCGCTCCAGGTCGGGCCGGGTGGCGGTGTCGAGTGTCGTCACGGAACGTTCTCCTGTCCTTTTAGTGCCGGATCGGCGGGGGAGCCGGCGGCGGGGTCGGTCGGCTGGCCGCCGGTGAGGGTGCCGGCGGGGGTGGTCCAGGCGACGAGGTAGCGGGCGGTGGCGGCGCTGTTCACCGGGCGGCCGGCCACCGCGGGGCCGGCCACGGCAGGGTCAGCCACGGCAGGGTCAGCCACGGCAGGGTCAGCCACGGCAGGGTCGGTCGCCGCCGGGACAGGCTGGCCCAAGCCGTCAACGACCCGCGACCGGACCAGTCGGGTCGCGCCGGCCGGACCGGTCAGCGTCAGCGCCTCCGGGTCGGCCGCGCCGGCGGCCGTCCGGCCCGCGCGCACGGTCCAGAGCTCGGCTGCTGTGCCGGTGGCGCTCGCGGCGGCCCTGGCGGCGGTCTCAGCCGTCCTGGCGGCGGTCTCAGCGGTCCTGGCGGCCAGGGCGGTCTCGCCGGCCGCGGCCGGCCCAGACCCGGCCAGCCTGCTCAGGGCGATCCCGATGTCGGGGCGGGCGTGGGCGATCGCCACGGCGAGGTCGCGGTCAGCGGCCACGGCGACGTGCCCGGGACCGCCGGCGGGCAGCGGCACCCGGCCGCCGGCCATCGTCACCGGCGCCGCGTGGGCCAGGCTGAGCGGGCCGGTTCCCCCGGGCCCCACGCCCAGCTCGCCGACGCCGACCTCGATGGCCCACACGTCGTCGACGCCCCGCCGCCACAGCTCGTGGCGCACCGCGTCCCGGGCCGCGATCTGGCCCAGCAGCCAGGCGCGGGCGGCCAGCGGGTTGAGCCGGGCCAGCCGGTCCCGGCCGGCCGCGTCCAGGTAGTGGCGCAGGGTCAGGTCCCGGGAGGCCGTGTCGGACCAGCGGTAGGGGGCGGCGACCCAGCCGTCCGGGTCGCGGCGGACCAGGCCGGACCGCTCGGGCGCGCCGGTCATCGCGAACAGCGCCGCGTCGGTGGAGAAGCGCCGGTCGACCCAGCCGGTCACCAGCGTCCAGAGCGAGCCGTCGGCCCGGCGCGACTCCATGTCGGCCCGGACGAGCTTCTCCTCGACGGCGCGGATGCGCACCGTCGTGTCCACGAACTCGCCCGGTGCCGGCTCGGGGCCGAAGAAGCAGACCTCGCGCAGCGAGTGCGGCAGCACGACCCAGTCGGCGTCGAGGTGGCGGCGGGCCCAGTAGCCGTAGAGCTGGCCGACGTTGTCGAGCAGCGCGCCCGCGCCGGTCGGCACCCGCAGCCGGCCGCGGATCCCGCCCGGCGCGAGCGCGTCGATGTGGTGCAGGCCCTGGTAGGCGGCCCCGTGGAAGAGGAAGTTCCGGTAGATCGCCTCGGCCTGCTCGGGTGAGGGATGCTCGCCGGGCAGGCGGCCGTCGACGAGGTCGGCGGTGACGTCGGAGCGCCGCGGCGGCGCCGGCCAGTCGTCGGCCAGGACGACGGTGGCGTGGGCGTAGCCGTCCAGGCTGACGTGGACCTCGTCCGCGCCCCGCTCCGTCGCTTTCACCACCGTCGCCGTGATCGTGACGTCGACCGGCGGCTCGATGCACAGCCAGCGCAGGGCGCGCAGGTCACGCAGGCTGACCGCGAGCCGACCGGGGGCCAGCTCGCCGGCCACGTCGGTCATGATCCTGGCGATCGCGGTCATCGGGACGACGGGGAACTTGTCCGACCGGTCCGGCCAGCCCGGCGGCTGGCGGAAGAAGCAGTGGTCCCAGACGTCCGGCACCGTGTCGAGCGACATCCGGCGCCGCCAGGTGCGCTCGCGCGGCGCGACCGGCAGCGGTCGAGGCGGCGGGGCCGGGGCCCGGGCCGGCGGTGGCACAGGAGCCAGGGCGGCGGACGCGGCCGGCCGACTTGCCCAGTGGCTCAGGACCGCCGACCGCGCGGCCGTCAGCTCGGCCATCGACGCCTCGAACTCGGCCAGCACCGGATGCGCGGCGGCGGTCGACGCGACCGGCGCCGACGGGAGTGCGGGCGTGACCGGCGGTGCCGACGGGAGCGCGGGGGTGACGAGTTCGGCGGCCCCGGGGCCGAGCCGCATCAGCGGGGCGGTCAGTCGCAGCGGCACGGGGTGGGACGCCCGGGCCCGCGACGGCCCGGCGGGCGCCACGGCGTCGGCCGGCACGGCTACCGCGGCGGGCGCGGCTACGTCGGTGGGCACGCCTACCTCGGCGGGCACGCCTACCTCGGCGGGCGCGGGGACGGCCGGCACGAGCAGGTCGAAGCGCGGCGCCAGCCCCTCCGCCCACAGGGCGGCGGCGGCTCGGCGCAGCTGGTCGAGTCCCGACCGCTTGGCTGTGTTGGTCTGGACTACGGCGTGCTCCCGGTCGCCCAGCGTGCTGGCAATCAACCCACTGATTGTACCGACACCGATCTGGACGAAGACTCGGGCCCCCGCCTCGTACAGACGCTCGGTGAGCTCGCGGAATCGGACCGGCTCGAGCAGGTGCCGGACGAACAGTTCGCTGACGCCGGCCTGGTCGGCCGGGTAGGGCGCGGTCGTCGTGGCCGACCACACCGGCTCCCGGGCCGGGGCGAGGACGACCGAGCGCAGCAGTTCGCGCAGGCCGCCGGCGTAGGGCGCGAAGAACGGGGTGTGGAAGCCGGACCGGAACGGCAGGATCTGGCCGGGCACGCCGTCGGCGGCCAGCCGGGCCAGGGCCGCCTCGACGCTGGCCCGCGCACCACAGATCACCGACTGGTACGGGCAGTTGTCGTGGGAGACGACGACGTCGGGCAGGCCGGCGATGGCCCGGGCCGCCGTCTCGACGCCGTGGCCGATCGCGCCGAACACGACGCCCGGCACCTCGAGCGCGGCCGGGTCGAAGCGGCCGACGATCTCGTCGGCCTGCGCGCCCGGCATCATCCCGGCGGAGATGATCGCGTTCCACTCGCCGATGCTGTGGCCGGCCAGGACGTCGGGCGCGACGCCCAGCCGGCGCAGCGCCGTGTCGAGGACCCGGTTGACGGCCAGGCTGGCCAGGCCGTGCTGGCCGAGGCCGCGCTCGGCCTCGGTGACCGGGCGGGGCAGCCCGAAGTGGTCGCAGACGTCATCGACGCGGGGCTCGAAGCCGTCCTCCAGCCCGCAGAAGACAAACGCGAGCCGGGCCGGCGGCCTGACTCCGGCTCCGGCCCCCGCTTCGGCTCCGGCCCCGGCGTCGGCTCCGGCCCCGGCGTCGAGCAGGCCGCCCGGGACGAACCACAGGTCGTTGCGGCCGCGCCAGGTCCCGCCGCGGGCCGCGACCGAGCGGGCGAGCGCGAGGCGCCGCGGGTTCGCGCCGACGATGGCCAGCCGGCAGGGCCCGCCGGCCGGCGGCTCCCCCGCGTCGTCGCGGGCCAGCAGCTCGGCGTCGGGCGCCGCCAGCACCCGGGCCACCTCGGCCGGGGTCGCCCCCGCGATCAGCAGCACCTTCTCGCCGGCCGGCGCGACGGGTCGCGCCGTCGCCGGGTCTGGCGCCGGGAACGTCCGGGCGGGCGACGGGGCCGCCGCCGGCGCCTCCTCCAGGACGACGTGCGCGTTGATGCCACCGAAGCCGAACGCGTTCACCCCGGCCCGCCGGGGCGCCCCGCCCGGGGCGTCGTCCCAGGGCCGGGCGGCGCTCAACAGGGTGAAACGCGAGCCGTCCAGGGCGGCCAGCGGCTGTTCGCAGTGCAGGGTCGGCGGCAGCGTCCGGTGGCGCAGGGCGAGCGCCGCCTTGATCAGTCCGGCCACCCCGGCCGCCGGCATCGCGTGGCCGATCATCGACTTGACCGAGCCCAGCCCGATGGGCGGCCCGTCGTCGCCGCACACGGCGCGCATCGTGGTCAGCTCGGCGGTGTCCCCGGCCGGGGTGGCGGTGCCGTGCGCCTCGATCAGGCCGAGCGCGCCGGGCGCGGCCGGGTCGAGCCCGGCGTCGGCCCAGGCCCGCCGCAGGGCCAGCACCTGACCGTCGGACGACGGGGCCATCAGCCCGGCGCCTCGCCCGTCGCTGCTCGTCCCCACCCCCCGGATCACCGCGTGGACCCGGTTGCCGTCGCGGACGGCGTCGGCCAGCCGGCGCAGGACGACGACGCCGACGCCCTCGCCGACCAGGACACCGTCGGCCCGCCGGTCGAACGGCCGGATCCGGTTGGAGCCGGACAGCGCGCCCAGCATCGAGAAAACCCCGCGCAGCGTCGCGTCCTGCACCAGATGGACGCCGCCGGCCAGCATCGCGTCGGCCCGCCCGGCCCGCAGCTCGCGCACGGCGGTCTCCACCGCGATAAGCGACGAGGCGCAGGCGGCGTCGATTGTGTACGCGGGGCCGCGCAGGTCGAGCCGGTTCGCGACGCGGGCCGCGGCCAGGTTCGGGACCAGGCCGATGGCCGCCTCGGGCCGTTCCGGGCCGAGCGTGTCGACCAGGGCGGCGCGGACCTTCTCCGCGTCGGCGGCGGGCAGCCCGGGCAGGACCTCCCGCAGCGTGACGGCGACCTGCCGGGCGATGGTGACCCGCTGCTCCAGGCGGGCCAGGCCCGCGCCCCGGTAGCCGCCCCGGCCGAGCACGACCCCGACCGTGTCCCGGGCGCCGAGCGCGGCCTCGCCGCCGGCGTCGTCGATAGCCCGCGCGGCGACCTCGAGGGTGAGCAGCTGGTCCGGCTCGGCCCAGTCGACCGTGACCGGGACGACGCCGAAGCGGACCGGGTCGAAGGTCGCGAACTCGTCGACGAAGCCGCCGTGCCAGCCCGGGGCGCCCGCGGCCGTGACGCCCTGAAGGTCGTCGCGGCGCTCGGGCGGGGCGGGCCGGATGGCGTCGACGCCGCCGGCGATGTTGCGCCAGAAGGCCTCGGCGTCGCCGGCGCCGGGGAAGATCGCCGCGAGGCCGACGACGGCCACGGCTTCGCCGGCCTCGCCGGGTCGATGCACCGCGTCCGGCACCGGGTCAGGCATGGAAGGCGTCGGCTCCGGTCGCGGTGTAGACGACCTGGGCCGGCCCCTCGCGCCAGGACAGCTCCCGCAGCAGGGCGGCGACGCCGGCCGCCGGGTCGATCAGACCGACGCCCCGGCGGGCGAAGGCCCGCTCGAGCTCGGCCGAGACCATGCCCCGGCCGGCCGAGCCGCCGGCGGCGTCGTCCGAGCCGCCACCCCAGGGACCCCAGTCGACGCTGACGACCCGCCCGTCGAACCGGTCGGCCCAGGAGTGGGCGAGCGCGTCGAGCGCGTCGTTGGCCGCCGCGTAGTCGACCTGCCCCCGGTTGCCGAACACGCCGGCGACGCTGCCGAACAGCGCCACGAACGCGACGTCCCGGCGCAGCGCGCCCAGCAGCGCGGCCGCGCCGTCCACCTTCGTCGCCCAGACCGACGCGAACGACTGGGGCGTCTTGTCGGCCAGCAGCCGGTCGGCCACGATCCCGGCGCCGTGCACAACCCCGTCGATCCGGCCGTGGCGGGCGTACACGGCGGCGACCGCGCCGGCCACCGCGGCGCCGTCGCGCACGTCGAGCGCGCTGTAGTGGACGGACGAGGCGTGGCGGCGCAGCTCGGCCAGGGTGTCGCGGACCTGCCGGCCGGCCAGGATGCGGGAGACCGCCGCCTCCAGTTGGGCCGGGCTCGGGCCGCCCCGGCGAGCCAGCACCCGGCGCAGCGCGACCGCGTCCGGCGCCGCCGCCAGCGCCGGCTCCTCCTCGCCGCCGGGCTCGGAGCGGCCGATCAGCTCGATGGCGCAGCCCGTCCGGCGGGCGAGCTCGATCGCGACCCGGGCGGTGATCCCCCGGGCACCGCCGGTCAGCAGGGCCACCGAGTCGGGCCGTAGCGGCAGTGCCGGGTCGCTGGCCGGCGCCGGCAGCTCGCGCCGGAGCGTCACCGGCGCCAGGCGCCGGCCGGCCCGGTAGCCGACGACGGGCGGGGCGTCGGTCGCCAGCAGCTCGGCCAGCAGCCGGCCGCCGGCGAGCGACTCGTCCTTCGGGTCGAGGTCGACGAGGCGGACGGCCGCCGCCGGCACCTCGAGCGCGAGCGCGCGGACGAGGCCGGCCCAGCCCAGCGCGGGCAGCGGCGGCCCGTCGCCGGCCGGGCGGCGGCCGAACTCGGCGGCCTGGGCGGTCACGACGACCAGGCGGCGGCAGCCGGCGAGCAGGGCGGCCCGGATCGGGCCGAACGCGGCCGGCAGGCTCACCGCGGCGGCCCGAGCCGGGGCGAGGTCGGGCGGGACCAGCCAGAACACGCCGTCGGGGGGCTGGGCGAGCCGCTCGGCCAGCGCCTCCTCGCCCGGGGCGAGCGTCTCGACGGCGCAGCCGGCGGCGCTCAGCGCGCCATTGAGGCGGTCGGCCAGCTCGCCGTCGGGGGCGACGAGCACGAAGCGCGCGCCGGGCGCCACCGCGGCGGCCGCCGGCACGGGCGCGAGTTCCGCCGTCTCGACGACGTAGCGGGCCGGGACGCCGCCCCGCGCGGGCGACGCGACCGCGGCCGGCTCTCTGACCGCGGCCGGCTCTCTGACCGCGACCGGTTCTGTGACGGGAGCCGGCGGGGCCACAGCGACCGGCGGAGCCGGGGCGACCGGCGGAGCCGGGGCGACCGGCGGAGCCGGGGCGACCGGCGGAGCCGGGGCGGCCGGGCGCGCGGCCGGCGGCTGGGCCGCTTCGTCGCCGCCGACGATCCAGTCGGCGATGCCCCGGATCGACTTCAGCCCGGCCAGCTGCTCGAACGCCGACTCCTGACCCACCGGACCGCCCAGCGCGGCCAGCCCACCCAGGTTCAACCGGGCCGCCAGCGCGGAGAGCACCTCCGTCCGCTTGATCGAGTCGATCGACAGATCCGCTTCCAGATCCAGATCCGGCTCCAGCATCTCCGCCGGGTAACCCGTCAGCTCACTGATCACCTCGGTGACCGTCCCGAGCGCCTCCGCGCGTCCCACGGACACCCTGGCCGCCACTCCGGCCGCGACCGGCGCCGGCGCGACCGGCGCCGCCGGGACGGGGCCAGGCGAGCCAGCCGCGGCGGCCGACCCAAGCCAGTCGGCGATGCCCCGGATCGACTTCAGCCCGGCCAGCTGCTCGAACGCCGACTCCTGACCCACCGGACCGCCCAGCGCGGCCAGCCCACCCAGGTTCAACCGGGCCGCCAGCGCGGACAGCACCTCCGTCCGCTTGATCGAGTCGATCGACAGATCCGCTTCCAGATCCAGATCCGGCTCCAGCATCTCCGCCGGGTAACCCGTCAGCTCACTGATCACCTCGGTGACCGTCCCCAGGACAGCCGCTGGGCCGGGCGGCGGCTCCGAGCCGGAGCGCGGCGCCGGGACGAAGGCGGCGCCCGCCGGCGCCGCGGCCGGGGCGGCATCGACGCCGACGGGCTCGCGCCGGGCCGGTGGACGCGCGACCCGCGACACGTCGGCCACCGGGGCGGCGGCCCGCGCGCCGAGGTAGCCGAGCACCACGTCCCGCTGGGCGGCGATGACCTCCCGGCTGGCCCGCAGGAACGCGAGCACCACCTCGTCGGCCGGGCCGCCGGCGCTGCCCGCGCCGAGCTCCAGCGCCGGCGCCGGCGACGCGCCGGCTGGAAGCGGTTCGATCGCCGCCAGCTCGGCCGTGCCGCCGGCGCCGGCCGCGCCGCCGGTCCCGGCGGGCTGAGCGGAAGCCGCGTCGGCCGGGTTGGCCAGCTGGAGCGGGTTGGCCAGCTGGAGCGGGTTGGCCAGCTGGAGCGGGTTGGCTAGCTGGAGCGGACCGAGCGTGTTCGCCGGGCGCAGCGCCCCCGGCAGGTAGTCCCCGGCGGCGGTGCGGACGTAGGCGCCGTCGACGGTCCAGCCCGGCCGGGCCGGCGCCGGCCCGCCGGTCAGGGTCCGGGCGTCCCGGCCGGCGAACAGCGGGGCGACGTCGACGGGCACGCCGGCGGCGGCCAGCTCGGCCAGCCCGGCCAGCAGGCGGCGCAGCCCGGGCTGGCCCGGCACGTCCAGCGCCACGGCCCGGTGCGGGCGTCCCCGCAGGATCCTCCCGACCAGCCCGGTCAGTACCTGGCCCGGGCCGGCCTCGACGAACGTCCGGACCCCGGCCGCGTACATCGCCTCGACCTGCTCGACGAAGCGGACCGGCGCGGCGATCTGGCCGGCCAGCAGCCGGCGGACCTCGGCCGCGTCCGCCGGGTAGGGCGCGGCGCTCAGGTTGGACCACACCGGCACCGTCGGCGCGGCGACGTCGAGGTCGGCCAGCGTCGTGGCGAACGTCCCGGCGCCGGCGGCGACGACCGGGCTGTGGAAGGCGCAGGCCACCGGGATCGGCCGGGTGGCCCGTCCCCGCGCCGAGAGCAGCCGGACGGCGGTGGCGACGGCCGGCGTCGGCCCGGAGATCACCGTCTGGGCCGGGCCGTTGAGGTTGGCCACGACGACGCCGGACACCTCGGGCGCCTCGGCGGCCAGCTCGGACAGCAGGGCGGCGACCTCGTCGCCGCCGGCGGCGACCGCCGCCATCGTGCCCGGGTCGGCGCCCGGGTCCGCGCCCGAACCGGCGCCCGGGACGGCCGGCTCGACGCCACCGGCCGCGGCGAGGATGGCGCGGGCCCGGGCCTCGCTGAGACCGACGAGATCCGCCTCGTCCAGCGCGCCGGCCACGCACAGCGCGACCAGCTCGCCGTAGGAGTGGCCGGCGACGTGGTCGGGCCGGACGCCGAGGCCGGCCAGCAGCCTGGCCACGGCCAGCCCGGCCAGCCCGAGCGTCGGCTGCGCGGCCCGGGTGTCGGTGATCGCGGCGAGCTGGCGCCGCTTCTCCTCCTCGTCGAGCGCCGAGGGCGGGAACATCACCTCGGCCCAGCGCGGGGCGAGCTCCAGCACGGAGCGCAGCCGGGGGAAGGCGGTGAACAGCTCCGCCAGCATGCCCGGGCGCTGGCTGCCCTGGCCGGGGAACAGGAAGGCGAGCTGGCCGGCGTCGCTCGGGGTGTCCCCGTCGGCGGCAGCTGGGCTGTCAGGACAGAAGACCAGGTGGCGCCGGTCGGTCGTGAACGCCCGGGCCCGCTCGACGGCGGCGGCGAGACCGTCCAGGCCGTCCGAGTCCGCGACGACGAACGCGACCTGGACCGGGCCGGCGGCATCGGCGGCCATCGTCGCGGCCAGGTCGCGCAGCCGGGGCGGCTGGCCGTCGCCCGGCCGGGCGAGCCGCTCGAGGCGGTCGAGGCGCCGGGCGGCGGCCGCTCGGTCGGCGCCGCGGATGACGAACAGCTCGGCCAGCCAGGCGTCCAGGCCGTGCGCCGGGGCCGGGCCGCCGTCGTAGGCGGACAGGACGGCGTGGAAGTTCGTCCCGCCGAACCCGAACGCGGAGACGCCGGCGTGGCGCTGGCCGGCCGGGACGGTCCACGGCCGGGCGGCGGCGTCGAAGCGGAACGGGGAGTCCTCGCCCGTCCAGGCCGGGTTGGGCGAGCAGAGGTGGAGCGTCGGCGGCCGGATGCCGGTCTCCAGCGCCTTGGCCGCCTTGATCAGCCCGGCCAGGCCGGCGGCACACTTCGTGTGGCCGATCTGGGACTTGACCGATCCGAGGGCGACAGCGCCGGCCGGCGCCCCGTGCTCGGTGAAGACCTCGGTCAGGGTGGCCATCTCGGTCCGGTCGCCGACCGGGGTGCCGGTGGCGTGGGCCTCGACCATCCCGACCTCGGCCGGGGACACGCCGGCGCGGGCGTAGGCCCGCTCCAGCGCCAGCATCTGGCCGGCGCGGTTGGGCGCGGTCATGCCGAGCGCCTTGCCGTCGGACGAGGCGCCCAGCCCGCGCAGGACGGCGTAGACGTGGTCGCCGTCGCGTTCGGCGTCGGCCAGCCGCTTGAGGACGACGACGGCGACGCCCTCGCCCAGGCTGATCCCGTCGGCGTCGGCGTCGAACGACCGGCTGCGCCCGGTCGGCGACAGGGCGTGGACCGAGCCGAACAGCAGATAGTCGTGGGCGCCGTTGTGGGTGTCGACCGCCCCGCACAGCACGACGTCGGAGGTGCCGGCGGCCAGCTCCTTGCGGGCGGCGTCCAGGGCGGCCAGCGACGAGGCGCAGGCCGCGTCGACGGTGAGGTTCATCCCGCGCAGGTTCAGCCGGTTCGCGACCCGGCCGGCGATGACGTTGGCCAGGATGCCCGGGAAGGAGTCCTCGCTCAGGCGGGGCAGGTGCTCGTCCAGCTCGGCCGGGACGGCGTCGACGTGGGCCGGCAGCGCGGAGCGCAGGCCGTAGGCGGTGGCCAGGTCGGTGCCGGCCTCGGCGCCGAACACGACGGAGACCCGGTCGCGGTCGAGGGGACGCCGGTCGTAACCGGCATCGGCCAGGGCCCGCGCGGCGACCTCGAGCGCGAGCAGCTGGCCCGGTTCGATGCTGCCGAGCGAGCGGGGCGGGATGCCGTAGGCCAGGGCGTCGAACGGGATCTCGGGCAGGAAGCCGCCCCACTTCGACGGGCTGGTGTCTCCTCCCCCGCCGGTTCCGGGCCCGGTGGGCTTCGCGTAGTAGCGCTCGGGGTCCCAGCGGCGCGGGTCGACCTCGGTGACCGAGTCGACGCCCGCGACCACGTTGGCCCAGTAGCTGGCCAGGTCGGGCGCGCCGGGGAAGACGGCGGCCATGCCGACGATGGCGATGTCGTCCGGGCTCGCGGCGGCCCGGGCCCGGGCGATGGAGCGGGCGGCCCGCTCGGCCCGGTCGGGCTCGCTCGCGCCGGCCGCCTCGCCGGCCGAGTCGGCGGCCGCCTCGCCGACCGAGGCCGGCCCGAGCCCGAGGGCCGCCACCCGTTCGGCCAGCACCGGCCCGCAACCGGCGCTCACCTCGGCGTGCAGCTCGGCGACGGTGGTGCGGGCCGAGCGCAGCGCCGCGATCTGCCCGATCATGTACATGCCATCGCGCGCCTGCTCGGCCGGGCCGATGGCGACCAGCTCGCCGCCCTCCCGGCGCAGGCCCTTGCTGGCGATGCGCAGCCGGCCCAGGTTGAGCGCTTCCAGCTCCTCCCACAGCTCCTGGCCGGCCTGGCCGCGCCCGGCCAGCTCGCGGCGGGCCCGGGCGAACGTCTCCACGTAGGGTGAGGCGGCGCAGCGGGTCGCGTGGCCGGGAGCGGTGTGCAGCAGCTCGGTCCGCTCGCAGGCGAGCGCCATCTCCTGGAAGCCGGGCAGGACGGCGCCGGCGTCCACCGCCTCGGCCGTGAACAGGTAGGCCGTGCCCATCAGAGCCCCGATCTTCGCGCCCCGCTCGGCGAGGGGCGCCGCCGCCGCGGCTACCGCCGCCGCCGACGCGGCGTCGTGCACGCCCCCGGCGAACAGCAGGTTCAGCTCCGCGAAGAACGCCGGGCCGCGCCGCTCGCCGAACGCGAGCAGGGTGGCGATCTGCGCCTCCCAGAGCGCGAAGCTGGCCCGGGGGCCGACGTGGCCGCCGCACTCGCGGCCCTCGAAGACGAACTTGCGGGCACCGTCGGCCAGGAAGCGCTCCAGCAGCCCGGGCGAGGGGACGTGCAGGAAGGTGTCGATGCCGTCGGCCTCGAGCGCTGCCGCCTGGTCCGGCCGGCCGCCGGCGATCAGCGCGCACGGCGGGCGGACCCGGCGGATGGCCTCAAGCTGGGCCGCGCGCAGCGCCGCCGGGGCGAAGCCGAGGATGCCGACGCCCCAGGGCGCCTCGCCCAGCAGCTCGGCCGTCTCAGCCAGCAACGCCTCGGTGTCTGGGCCGCTCATCAGGGCGAGGGCCAGGAAGGGCAGGCCGCCGGCGTCGGCGACGGCCCGGGCGAAGGGTGCTCGGTCGCTGACCCGGGTCATCGGGCCCTGGGCCAGCGGGACGCGCAGGCCGCGCGCGGCGGCGAAGGCCGACCCGGGCGCCAGCGGCCCGGTCGCGGCCGCGCTGGCCAGCGCGGCGGCGGCCGTCTCACGGATCGCCCGCACGACGCCGCCGGCGCTGACGTGCCGGTCGGCCAGAGCGGCGGCCAGGCCACCGTCCTGCCCGACGGGGAGCAGCTGCCGGGTCAGGTCCCGGCCGCCGAGCCGAGCCGCCACGTCGGCTTCGGTGAGCTCGCCGGCACCGACGCCGTCACCGGCCGTCTCGACGAGCCGAGCCACCGGCAGGTCGGGCCGGGTGTAGACGCGGTGGCCGGCCACGACCGCCGTCTCGCCGCCATCCATCGCCCGGACGGCGGCGGCGACGGCGCCCGGCGGCTCCGCCTCGCGGACCAGCGCCAGCTGGGAGTCGATGACGACGCCGGCAGCCCCCAGGGCCAGCGCGGCCGCCGCCGTGTGCGGCCCGATCCCGCCGGCCGCCCAGACGGCGGGGTGGGCGCCGAGCGCCCCGTCCGAGAGAAGCGTCTGCAGCAGAGTGAAGGTGGTGAGCTCGCCGACCCGGCCGCCGGCCTCGTTGCCCCGGGCGATCAGGCCGTCGGCGCCGCCCGCGAGCGCGGCCCGGCCCTCGGCCAGCGAGGTCACCTCGACCAGGACGCGGCGGCCCGGCTCCGGGCCGCGCGCGGCGGGGACGTCCCAGGGCGCCCCGTGGGCCAGGACAACCGTGTCGACGGCGCCCGGCAGCTCGTCCGGCGCCAGCGCCGTCCCGGCGGGGACGCGCACCCCGAACGGGCCCGGCCACCAGCGCGTCACGTCCCGCAGCGCCGCGCGCGCCCGGCCGGCGTCCCGGCCGAGGTCGAGGACACCGGTCGCGCCGGCCCGCTCGACGGCGACGACGAGCGGGGCGCTCGGCTCGCCGAACGGCGTCACCGCGACGATCCGATCACGCTCGCCCAGGGGCGTGGGCGGGCGCACCGGGCCGATGGCACCAGTCATGAGTGGTCCTCCGCGCAGGGCTGCTGAAATCGATGAGCCGGCTCAGGCGGGCCGGCCCAGCACCGTTGCCGGCCCCGCGAACACCATGAACCACCCGATACGGACGGTGGCACAGGGGCCGGTACGGTACGGCAGCGGCCCCCATGGAGTGCTATATGTCCGACCTGCCGGTTATTGGCATGTCGGACATAGTAGGACACGAGTGGTGAATCTTGAAGTGGGCAAAGAGGAATTCGTCACCTTATGGCGTTAATGGCTCACAAAGAGGGCGCAACTGGCACGGTAGTCACAGAGCGCGACAATCAGCCGCTTCCACCCCCTGGACAGACGCGCACGCGTGTGAGCCGGGTTGCCCGTGGCAACCCGGCTCAGGGACGCCGACGCCTACCGGGCCGCCGCGGGCTCCCCGGCCGGAGCCGAACCCGGCGCGGTGCCCGGACCCGGCGCGCCGGCCGGACCCGGCGCGCCGGCCGGACCCGGCGCGGTGGCCGCGACGGGCTCCCCCGCCCGCATGGCCCGCCGGCCGGGCAGGGCGAGCGCGCCCACCGCGCCGAGCCAGCAGATCCCGGCCGCGACGAAGCAGGCCAGGTGCAGCCCGGCCATGAAGGAGGCGTTGACGTCGGCGGCCAGCGCCGCCCGCGCGCCGGCCGGGGCCTGGCCGGCGATCGCCACGGCGGCGCCCACTGAGTCCCGGGCGGCGTCGGCCAGCCGGCCCGGCAGCGCCCCGATCGAGGTCCCGCTCAGATGGCCCGCGTAGATCGAGGTGAACACGCTGCCCAGCACGGCGACCCCGAGCGTCCCGCCGGCCTCGCGGGTGGCGTCGTTGACGGCCGAGCCGACCCCGGCCCTGGCCGGCGGCAGGACGCTGAGGATCGACTCGGTGGCCGGCGCGCTGGTCAGCCCGAGGCCGGTCCCCATCAGCACCATCTGGCCGACGATCAGCCCGTAGGACTCGAACGTCGTCGAGACTCCGATCCAGGCGAACGCCGCGCCGAACAGCGCCAGCCCGGTGACGACCACGGAACGGGTCCCGATCCGGCTGGCCAGCGGGGCGCCGAGCGCCGAACCCAGGGCGATGGTCGCCGCGACCGGCAGGATGCGCGCGCCGGCCGAGATCGTCCCGTAGCCGCGGATGAACTGGAAGTACTGCGTAATCAGGAAGATGAAGCCGAACAGGGCGAAGAACGCGACGGTGACCGCCCCGCTGGCGGCGGAGAACGCCGGGGTACGGAACAGGCTGACGTCGAGCATCGGGGCCGCGGCCCGCCGCTCCAGCTGGACGAACACGAAGGCGAGCGCGGCGGTGACGGCGAACCCGGCGATGGTGGCGGCCGAGCCCCAGCCGCGATGCGGCCCCTCGATGATCGTGTAGACGAGCAGGCCGACAGTGGCCGACGAAGTGACGAGCCCCGGCAGGTCGAGGCGAGCCGAGGCCGGATCACGCGACTCGGGGACGAGGATGACGGCGCCGATCGCGGTCAGGACGGCGACCGGGACGAGGCCGAGGAAGATCGAGCCCCACCAGAAGCGGGCCAGCAGCAGGCCACCGGTGATCGGGCCGACGGCGACGCCGAGGCCGACCACCGCGCCCCAGATGCCGATGGCCGCCGCCCGCTCACGGCGCTCCGGGTAGGCGTTCGTGATGATCGACAGAGTGGTCGGGTAGATCAGGGCGGCGAACGCGCCCATGACGAACCGGACCGCGATGAGCGGGCCGGCCCCCGAGCACAGCGCGCCGATGGCGCTGGCGACGGCGAACCCGGCCAGCCCGGCCAGCAGGACGGGCCGGCGGCCGAAGCGGTCGCCCAGCGAGCCCGCGGTGAGGACGAGCGCGGCGAAGGCCAGGTTGTAGCCGTCGACGATCCACTGCAGATCGCGGATGGAGGCGCCGAGCTCGCGCGCCATGTCAGGCAGCGCGATGTTGACGATCGTGGTGTCCAGGTTGATCGCGAAGACGGCCAGGCAGACGACGGCGAGGATGGCCGAGCGGCGACGGCGGCTGAGGGGCGGCACAGGATCACGTCCTAAGTTGACCTTGATGGGTAGACGCCTTGATAAGTTGACAGTGACAACATCGGCCTGATTGACAGGGTGCACCCCCGAAGTGGACGCTGTCAACATGTCGTCGTCAGTGAATTCGTCCCCCGCCGCGCCGAGCCGGCCGTACCACCACGGCAACCTGCGGGAGGCGCTGGTCGACGCCGGGGTGGAGCTGGCCCGGGCCGGCGGCCCGGAGGCGGTCGGGCCGCGCTCGGTCAGCCGGGCCGCCGCTGTCTCCCACAACGCGGCCTACCGGCACTTCGCCGACCACGACGACCTGCTGCGCGCCGTGTGCGCCCGCTGCATGACCCAGCTGGCGCTGCTCATGGAGACCCGGTGCGACGCCGCCCCGGCGGACCCGGACCCGGGACTGACGGCCTGGTTGCGCTTGGAGGCACTGGGCCGGGCCTACATCGAGTTCGCGCTGACCGAACCCGGCTGGTTCCGGACCGCGTTCGCCGTGCCCCGCTCGACCCACCTCTTCGGACCGGGCGAGGGCGTGGGCGCGAGCGGCCTGGGCCCCTACGAGCTGCTGGGCGCCCGGCTCGACGAGCTGGTCACGAGCGGCGCCCTGCCGGCCGAACGCCGCCCGGGGGCCGAGTACCCCGCCTGGTCGGCGGTGCACGGGATGTCCACGCTGCTGCTCGACGGGCCGCTGCGCGACCTGCCGGCGGAGGAACGGGAAGTGGCGATCCACGCCATCGTGGGCACCATCAGCCGCGGTCTGTGACGGCCTCGTCCCGCGTCGGCGGCGAATCCACGGGGAAGATGGCGAAGTAGGTGTCGATGAGGAGCCCGAGCGGAATGGCGACGACGTTCTCGCCGTCCGGAGCGTCGTCCGGCCGCGGCATCGAATAGCCCTGGATCACGACGGTCTTCCCGCGGTCGGTGTCCGGGCGGTCGTCGTCCGCGAGCCAGACTCGCGGGCAGCCCCCGTCACTTCCGCTGACCGACGCGATCCGCCTCCCGAAGGCGCGTTCCGTCCCCAGCGACTCCGTCCCGAACGACTCCGTCCCGAACGACTCCGACCCGAACGACTCCGCCACGAACGATCCTCTCAACCACCTCGAACCGAGGCACAACGGATGCCCCCTGGCTCATCATGGCTGACAGGAGTTCAGGGTGCATGGTCCGGATCGTCGAGTAAGATCTACTCTCCCAACGAACGCCACCGCTCCTGGTGCCGGGCCAGGATCGGCTCGACATCCGCTGTCGCCCGCTCCGCGTAGGCGGCGAAGAGACTGGCGTACAGATCGAGATCGTTCCTGTCGCGCTCGGTGAAACTGACGCTCGTCGTGAGCGTCTCGACCAGCACGCGGTAGTCGTCGAAAAGCTGGAACGCGTGCATCGGTGGGTAGGGCAGGCTGCGCCCGTTCTCGATGACCAGCAAGGTCACGTTCGGGCGCCGGACCGTGTCGCGGATGGCGCTGAGCTGGCTCGCCATGTGGATCGGCGCCACCGTGGGAGTTTCCAGGACCGATTCGGTCAGCAGGAACGTGAAGCGCTTCGAGGTGTCGTCGAGAACAGCCTGGCGCCCCAGCCGCTCCAGCACGGCGGCGTTGACCGTCTTCGGGCCACTGAGCGCCTTTCCCTCGAACAGGGCGGCGTACTGGCCGACGACGCCGCGGGCGTACTCCCGCGTCTGGAGCAGGCCCGGCACGAGACTGGGCTGGAAGACGCGGACGTGCCGCGCTCGCTCCTCGTAGTCCCGGTTCTGCGACTGGAAGCGGCCGACCGGGTCCTCGGCCACACCGATGCCCCGGCCGAACAGCGCCTCGGCCATCGCCCGGTAGCGCCGAACGCTTTCGCCACCCTCCCCCAGAGCGACCACCAGCGCCTCGACGTCCTCGGGGATCGGCGTCTTCTGGCCGTTCTCGATCCGCGAGATCGTGGACTGGCTGAAGCTGAAATCGGTCCGGCGGGCCAGTTCCTGACCGCTCACCCCCTTCGAGACCCGGAGGCGCCGCAGCGCCTGGCCCAGCGCCCTGACCGCGTCGGTCTGACCGTCGTTGGCCATTCCCGCACCATCGCTCTTCTTCGAATCCCCTACGTCCGATGAGGTCACGTGGCATCCGGCACGCCGGCACGCGGCGGCTCGGCGACAGGTACCCGGACGTACCAAAAAACGATCTTCGCTGGCATACGCCACCCGACTCTATTCAGAACTACCCGGACGTCGGCCAGCACCTTACTCCGCGCTCGGCCGGTCGGCGCATCCAGCCCCACGGGCAACGCGGGGCCAGCCCTCGGCCCGGCGACCAACAGGTCGAGCATCGCCCCTGGTGGGACGAGTACGCCGGGCCGGCCAGGCCGGCGGGCCGAGCGACTGCCACACCTCACCCAACTTCATTCGTAACTTAGATTTTCTGCATAAGACTGAATAGTCGCCTCGGAAACATGAGACGATGGCTACCGAGGCCACCTGTTGGCCGTGCTTGTCCGACTGGAGTGAGCCTATGAGGCGACGGGGGCGGTCTGGCGCCGCGGTGGTGACCCGCGCGTACCCGCACGGACGGGGACCGCCGTACGTGCCGACCTGATCGAGACGGCCGTACTCGAGACAGCCGCGCGCCGCGAGGGCGGCGTTTCCAAGGGCCGCCGGTCGGATGTTGCAGCACCCGACCGCCGGTCCCATCTCTGGACGTTCGCACCGCACCAGCCATTCAGATGAAGCACGAACCACTGGTCACACTACGCCGTTTGATCTGGCCCAGGTGGGCCATCGGGCAGATCGGCCGAGTGGTTCCCAACCCACGGCGGGCCAGCCATGACATTCAGCCAGGCGATCTTCGCGGAAGGAACTCAGGTCACGTTGCCACCGAGCGGGACCGTGGTCCTCGTGATGATCTTTCTTGCGATCTTCGCGTTCGTCCGGGGCCGCACGTTCGTAGCCATCGCCGTCTTCCTGGCGGCACTGGTGATCGCGGGCGCGGCATCCCTGCTCAACCAGCTCACCGACGCCAACCATCCACCCACCCCCAACCATCCCGTGACGGCCCAGCACGACCAGCGGGTCGCCTCCCGGCCGCTGTTCGACCACCGCGACCCGGGCGGACGCGACCCGGACTGAGCGACCGCGCGGGCGACCGGAGTCCGGTCGCCCGCGCCCACGATCGCGGTTCCGCCCTGGCCGACGGGGGTGGGGCGGAACCGCCCAGCGGGCCGTCCGGTCGCGACCACCGGACCGGGCGGCCCGCGTCACCTGACCGTCACGCCGTCGACCGACGTCCCGAGGGCCCGCCCCAGGTCCGCGACGGCCGCCTCCAGGTCGGCGGGGCGCGGCGGCGCCGTCCCGGGCAGCGGGGTGATCTCGATGTGGCGCCGGCCGGCGGCGGCGACGAGGCGCCAGGTCGCCGTCAGCCGCCCGTCGGCGAGCACGGTCGGGCTGTATTCCCGGTGCTGGAGACCGGCGACAGCGGCGCGGTGCGCGCCGGTAAGGAACCGCTCGCGCCCGCCGGGCGCGTAGGCGCAGATGAGAGCGTCGAACTCGGGCAGTAACCGGACGCCGGCCGGCCCTTCGCCCACCTCCGGCCCGGCCGCCCCCGCCGGTGGTTCGGCCAGGTCGAGATAGGTCTGCCCGTCGGCGCCGACGGCCGGGCGCAGCGCGCCGCCCAGCGCCGCCACCGCCGCGTCGACCCGGCCCAGCGACTCCCCGCTCCACCAGGCGATGTCCCGCCGCGTGGCCGGGCCGAAGGCGGCCAGGTGCATCGTCACCAGCGTGCGCAGAGCGGCGTCCGCCGGCTCGCGCGGGAGGTCGACCAGGGTGCGGACGGCACGGTGCAGGGTGTCGGTCCGCCGCTCCCAGCGGCCGTCGCTCGGGCGGCGCAGGACGGCGGCGTGGGCCCAGACGTGGTTGGCTCCGGCCGCGCTCTCGACGCGTGCCGCGACCTGGGCCGAGTCGTGCTCGGCCAGCCAGGCGTGGATGTGGTCGACGAGGTCGCCGCGCTCCCGCCAGTCGACGCAGTAGCTCTCGGTCTCGGCCCGTAACTCGGCGAAGCTAACACGGTTCAGACGCAGGAACGTCGAGGTCGGCCCGGCCGCAGTCCGCTCGGCGACCGCCTCCACCGCCGAGAAGGACTCGCGGGCCACGGTGTGGACGGTCCGGCGCAGACTGGGATTTTTGATCAGATCGTAGGAGTCAAACGCGGCAGCTATCTCGCTGTAGGACACGCCCGGGCGCCGGGCGGCCAGCCCCACGAACGGGGCCCGCGGCGCCTGCGACTGGATCGGGCCGACCCGTCCGAGCAGGTCGGCCACGCCCGACGGGCCCGCCACGGCCGCCGGTGCCGGGAACTGGCGGGCCAGCGTCATCAGGCGCAGGTGGTCCGGGTCGAGCCGCATAGTTGATCTTTCTATCACCGGTCACCGACACTCATTCCGCCGCGCGTCCCGCCGCGCGCGGAGGCTTCCGACCGGGTGGGGTGGGGTAAGGGGCATTCGTCCCGCGTCGGGCGGGATCGGAGGTCGGGATGGAGAACGAAACGGCGAACGAAACCGCGAACGAAACCGCGAGCGGAAACGCGAACGAGACGGCGAACAGCGCGGGGAACGTCACGGCTGCAGGTGCGGCGGCCGAGGCGGGAGCGGCGGGCGAGGCGGGAGCGGCGGGCGAGACCGGCGACGGGCCGCTGAGGCGGCCACGCGGGCGCAACCCGTTCGTGGTCCGGGCGGCGGTGTTCGCCGCTCTGGGCGGGCTGCTGTTCGGCTACGACACGGGCGTCATCGGCGGGGCGCTACCGCTCATCGCCCACGACTTCGACTGGAACAGCCCGTTCCTGCGCGGCGTCATCACCTCGTCGCTGCTGCTGGGAGCGGCGGCGGGCGCGCTGGCCGCGGGCCGGCTGACCGACCGGATCGGGCGGCGCCGGCTCATCCTGATCACGTCGCTGACGTTCTTGGTGGGCATCCTGGGCGCGTCGCTCGCCCCCGGGCCGGTCACGTTGGTGGTCTTCCGCGTGGTCATCGGCCTGGCCGTCGGCTCGGCGTCGGTCGTCGTGCCGCTCTACATCGGCGAGGTAGCCCCGCCGGCGAGCCGGGGTGGCCTGGTCTCCCTCAACCAGCTCTCGGTCACCGTCGGGATCCTGGTCAGCCAGCTCATCGCGTACTTCCTGACCTCGTCGGGGCACTGGCGCTGGATGGTCGCGATCGCGATCGTCCCGGCGGTCGCGCTCGGCGTGGGCATGCTGACCCAGCCGGAGAGCCCGGCCTGGCTCCTGCGCGGCGGGCGGGAGGCCGACGCCCGGGCCATCCTGTCCCGGGTCCGCGCGGCCGGCTACGACGTCGAGGCCGAGGTACGCGGCATCCGGCAGGTCGCATCCCAGGAGGCCAGCGGGCGGGAGCTGCTGAGCCCGGCGGTGCGCCCGGCCCTCGTCGTGGGGCTCGCGCTGGCCGTGATCCAGCAGGTCACGGGGGTCAACACCGTCATCTACTATGCGCCGACGCTGCTGGAGTCGGCCGGGCTCGGCGGGCACGCGGCGATCGGGGCGACCGTCATCGTGGGCGCGATCAACGTGCTCCTGACGATCGTCGCTGTGCTGGTCCTGGACCGGATCGGGCGGCGCCCGCCGCTGCTGGCCGGCACGGTGGGGATGGTCGTCGGGCTCGTCGCGCTGGGCGCGGTGTTCCTGGGGCAGCCCGAGTCGATCTCGCACCCGCGAGCGGTCATCGCGATCGTCGCGCTGTGCGTGTACATCGCGTCGTTCGCGATCGGGCTGGGCCCGGTGTTCTGGCTGCTCATCGCCGAGATCTACCCACTGCGGATGCGGGGGGCGGCGGCCTCGGCGGCCGGGATCGCGAACTGGCTGGCCAACTTCGTGGTGGCGATCAGCTTCCTGACCATGATCTCGGCGCTGGGTCGGAGCGCGACGTTCTGGAGCTACGCCGGGATCGCGGTCGTGTCGCTGGTGTTCATGTGGGCGCGGGTGCCCGAGACCCGGGCCCGCTCGCTGAGCGAGATCGAGACCGACCTACGCATGGCGCCGAGCGAGCCGCCGCCGCGGCGGCGGCGGCGCGGGCCGGGGCGGCCGGGGCGGCCAGGCCGGCCAGGTCGGCCAGGCCACGACCGGGCGCACGGCAGCCCGGCCTGAGCTGGGCCGTAGCCCGGATGGCGGCGCCGCCATCCGGGCCGAGCCCCGCGCGGCATAGCCTCAGGTCATGACGGACGCCACTCCCGCAACCGGCCGCCGTGACCCCGAAGCCCACCGTGCCAGGCCCGGTGGCGGCGGCGGTGGCGGTGGCGGCCGCGCGCGGGAGCTCGGTGAGCGGGTCCGCGGCGCGGCGGGGACCGTCCGCCACCTGGCCACCGACCGGATCGCCGACCGGGTCACGCCGCTCGTCCTCGAGCTGGACCTGACGGCCGAGCTGGTCGAGGTTGCGCCGAGCGATCCGGTGCGCGCGCTGCTGGAGCGCCGCCGAGGCGGGTTGGCCGATGTGCTGGCCGGCCTGCGCCGGGCCGGACGGGACCCGCGGGTTGCGGTGGTCGTGGCCCGGGTCGGGCCGGCCGGCATGTCGCTGGCCCGGGTCCAGGAGCTGCGCGACGCCGTCAGCGCGCTGCGCGCGACCGGCACCCGCGCCCTCGCGTTCGCCGACTCCTTCGGGGAGTTCGGCGGCGGGACGGTGCCGTACTACCTGGCCAGCGCGTTCGACGAGATCTGGCTGGCGCCCTCGGGCGATCTCGGGCTGACCGGCGTCGCGCTCGAGACGCCGTTCCTGCGCGATGCCCTCGACCGGCTCGGCGTGGCCACCGAGATCGGCCAGCGCCACGAGTACAAGAACGCGGTCAACACCTTCGTCGAGCGGGACTTCACCCCGGCCCACCGAGAGGCGTCCGAGCGGCTGGTCGCGTCCTGGGCCGAGCAGATCGTCGCCGGGGTGGCGGCGGGCCGGTCGCTGCCGGTGGAGCGGGTGCGGGAGCTGATCGACTCCGGGCCGCACAGCGGCGCCGAGGCTCTGGCGGCCGGGCTGGTCGACCGGCTCGGCTACCGCGACGAGGTGTACGCCGCCGCCCGCGCGATCGCCGCCGGAAACGACGCGCCCGCACCCGCGGGTGAGGGCGGCGACGGGGAGGGCGACGACGAGGAGGACGGGACGCGGACCGTCTACCTGGCCCACTACCAGCGGGCGGCGGCCCGGCGCGAGGCCGCCCTGCGCCCGCCCCGGCCGAGCTGGCCGCGCGGCTCGGCCCCCCGGTCGATCGCGGTGATCCACGCCCACGGGCCGGTGCTGCTGGGCCGGGGCCAGCCGGTCTCGTTCGGCCCGGTGATGACCTCGGACGCGATCTGCGCCGCGCTGCGCTCCGCCCGGCGCGAGAAGGGCATCGGCGCCGTCGTCCTGCGGGTCGACAGCCCCGGCGGCTCCTACGTCGCCTCCGACCTGATCCGGCGGGAGGTCAGCCGGCTGCGGGCGGCGGGGACGCCGGTGGTCGTCTCGATGGGGGCGGTCGCGGCCTCCGGCGGCTACTTCGTCGCGATGGACGCCGACCGGATCGTCGCCCAGCCCGGCACGCTGACGGGCTCGATCGGCGTGTTCGGCGGCAAGCAGGTCCTCACCGGGCTGCTGGACAAGATCGGGATCGGTTTCGGCGCGGTGGCCGAGGGCGAGCACGCGCTGATGCTCTCGCCGCGCCGGCCGTTCAGTCCGAGTGAGCGGGCGCGGCTCGACGACTTCCTCGACCGGGTCTACGCCGACTTCGTGGCCAAGGTCGCGGCCGCCCGCGCGATGACCCGCGACGCCGTCCACGAGGTGGCCCGAGGCCGGGTCTGGACCGGCGCCGACGCGCACGAGCGCGGCCTCGTCGACTCCCTCGGCGGCTACGAACGGGCGCTCGAGGCGGCGGCCGAGCTGGCCGGCCTGCCCGAGCCCGACCCGTCCCGGGTGCGGGTGCTGCCCCGGACGTCACCGCTGGAACGGCTGCGGCCACCGCGCTCCAGCGAGGACGCCGCCGCCGGTACCACCGGCATCGTCGGCCCGCTCACGCTCGACCCGGCCGCCGGCTGGGGCGCGCTCGCGTCGGCGGCGGCGCGGGCCGGTCTGCCCGCCGCCGGGCCGCTGCTGATGCGGCCGCCCGGCTGGCTGGGCTGAACCGGGCTGGTGCTGGGCCGGCCGGCTTCCTGGCGGGTCAGCGGACAGCCGCGGCGGCCGCGGTCCCGTCCCGGACAGAGGCCCCGTCCCGGACAGAGGCCCCGTCCCGGGCAGAAGCCCCATCGCGGACAGAAGCCCCGTCCCGGACAGAGTCGACGAACAGCAGCACGCGGGCCGGGACCGTCCAGCCGCCCGGGCCGTCGAGCACCTGGTGGCCGCCGGGGACCACGTCGAGCCGGCTGCGCGGCGCGGTACGGGTGGTCATCCGGATCAGAGGCAGCGGGCTGACCGGGTCGTCCGCCCCGTGGATCAGCAGGATCGGCAGGTCGGGCAGGGAACGCGGCGGGTAGGTGTCCAGCGGCTCGCCCGCGACCGCGAGGTGCAGGAGCGGCAGGCCGAGCAGGACGACCGCGTCCGGGCGGACGGCCGGGGAACCGGCGGCGCTGAGCGCGCGCAGGGCGCCCGCGTCCGAGCCGAGCAGGATGTGCGGAACGCCGGGCACCCGGATCTCGCCGAGCGCGGCCGGGTTGTCGGTGTTGGCCGCGGCGGAGCCGGCCTCGAAGTAGGTGACGGAGTAGCCGTCGAGGGAGAGGCGGTAGGCCAGCCGCTCGTAGGGCTCGGCGCGCTCACCCCGGCCCGGCAGTATGGCCAGGGTCGCCCGGGGTGGGCGGCGGGTGTCGTTGCTGGGCCAGTAGCGGGTCTGGGCCCAGGCGGCCGGGCCGACGAGACCAGCCGGACCGCCGAGGTAGCCGCGGCCGCGCCGGTAGGCGCCCAGCGTGGAAGTCGGGTTGGGCATGTGTGTGTCTCCTGTCCGTTGGACCCGTCTCCCCCGTCGTGTGGTCGTCGGGGGGATGCGCGTCCCGGTCGGATTCCGGCCGGGATCGGGATCGTGCAGCCGCCGGGATCGGCCCGTGCCGCTCAGCGGCCGGGACAGGCGGCTGACGCTACTCGAGCAAAGTCGATGTGACCTCGAGTAACCAACCGAACCGAGTTTAACACAAAGGTAATATATCTCCAGCATTCCCTACTAGTCAAGTGGGAAATGCGGGCGGGTCCTCGTCGGTCCGGCGACCCGGTCGAGATCACGTCCGGTGGCCGGCAGAGGGCGTGCAGGACGCCGGCGCCGGTGTCGAGCGACCAGACCCGGCCGCCGCCGACGACCGGGCGACCTGGGGCCTTACGACGATCTTCCGCCCCGGCTTCAGGCCCCCAACATGGTGATCGTGCTGGACTTCTCGTTCACCCGCTGCGCGTGGCGCGCACTGCGCCGCTCGCGGGAGCCGGCCGAGTTCTGGTGGCGGGTCTGGTTCTATCGCCGACGGAGCCTGCCCGGAATTCCGACGGCAATCGTGACGCATGCTCCAGAAGCCGCCCTCTATCCCCGCGTCCCGCGTCAACCCTCGCGGCGGCGGTGGACAGCGCTTCGCCAATGTCAAACCGAGTTATCCACAGGCTCCACCGACGGGCTTGCGATGTCCGATCGATACGGTACCGTCGAACACGCAAGCGAAACGCTGGCAGGCCTTTCGACAGATTCCCCGGAGTCTTCTCCTGGTATTCCTTGCCCCGATTCTCTAGAGGGTGGGTCTGGTGCGAGACGGTTCTTTTCTCGACGTGTTCCCGCGGGATGTTCCCGCGACG
>Ga0207710_10000169_pt1 | contig 67027 bp, 57 predicted proteins | sample KBSS24metaG_FD_184400 | JGI IMG/M metagenome (GOLD analysis project Ga0207710, IMG submission 184400) | Switchgrass rhizosphere microbial communities from Kellogg Biological Station, Michigan, USA - KBS S2-4 metaG (SPAdes) (version 2) | ecosystem: Host-associated > Plants > Roots > Rhizosphere...
GACGCCGGGATCCCCGAACTCGAACGCCTCGCCTCCACCATCTCCACCTGGTGGCCGTGCATCGAGGCCTTCCTGCACACCGGGCTCACCAACGCCGGCAGCGAGGGCCACAACAGGGTCGTCAAACCGACCGCTCTACCCCGCCGACGCAACGGCCCCCTCCCGGCTCAGCGGCACCCTCGCCGCGGCCAGCGCCGACCACCTCGTCTACCTCTGGTAACACGCCCGGGAGCCCCGGCGGTCGTCAGCATCGAAGCCGCCAGCCGTGAGCTTCGGAGTCGCAGCCGCGTGTCCGACTCCGAAGGTCATGCACGGATCAGCCCGGGGTCTGGCCGTCGTTCGATTCCTCCGCCGCCACGATGGCCTCGACCTCGTCGAGGTCGTCGGACGTGAGCTTCCAGTCGGCCGCGGCGGCGTTCGCCGTGACCTGCTCCGGCCTGGTCACGCCAGTCAGCACGGAGCCGACCAGGGGTTGTGCGGCGAGCCAGGAGACGGCGAGCTCAAGCAGGGAATGGCCGCGCTTCTCGGAGAAACTCGTCAGCCGCTCGACCGTGCCGAGCCGTGCGTCGGACAGCGGGGGCCGTCGCGCCATGAGCCCGTCGCGGAGCAGCTGGCTGACGAGGCCGTCGGCGCCGAGGCGAGAGTCCGCGGGCAATGGCTCGTCGCGCCGGTACTTCCCCGTGAGCAGGCCGTTGGCGAGCGGGAAATACGGCAGAATCGCCACGCCGCCGCGGTGCGCGGCATCGAGCACCTTCGGCGACGGGCGCTCGAGCACGTTGTACTGCACCTGGCAGGACCGGAATGGCCGCAGGCCGGAACGTTCGGCTACACCGGCCGCCGCGTCGAGCAGGTCGGCGGGCAGGTTGCAGCAGCCGACCTCGCGGACTTTGCCGTCGCGTACGAGGGTGTCCAGTGCCTGCAGGATCTCCTCGACCGGGGTGTCTGGGTCGGGCTGGTGCTGCTGGAGCAGGTCGATACGGTCGGTCCCCAGCCGGCGCAGGCTGGCCTCGACCGCGGCGACGATCCGCCCCGCGCCGCGCTGTGCCGGCTCCTGTTCGCTGATGTTAAGAAACTTCGTCGCTATCACGGCTTCGTCGCGGCGACCGCGCAGAGCGACACCCAGGAACTCCTCGGAATGCCCCTCGCCGAGGTAGGACGTAATGCTGTACTCCTCGGCGGTGTCGAAGAAGTTGATCCCGAGGTCGAGCGCGGTGTCGACGATTCGAGTGACAGTCTCCTGGTCGCACGGGCGGCCGAAGAAATCCGTGCCGAAGTTGTTGCCGCCGATGCCGACGACCGAGACGTCGAGGACGCCGATCCGGGTGCGCCTCACCACGGCGACCGCTCTGCTGCGTGCGACCACACTGCGCTCGTCGCCTCCGGCCGGGAGAAGACCCTGCGGAGGGCTGCTAACGGCCACGGGTTCTGCATACTCATGCCTCCAGTGCCAGCCGGATCTCCTGCGCGTCCCGGTCCGCGCTCGTAGCGTGAACCGACGGACGTTCCTACTCTGACACGCTGCCTTCTGGACACGCACACATTTGCCGTTCGAGTGGAACCCTTGCCGAGCTGCCGGCCCGCCAGCGTTCCGCGGTCGTCCTGCGTCGCTACCTCCAGCTGTCCGAGGCGGAGGCAGCCGAGGCGCCGGGGTCCCGGATCGGCACGGTGAAGAGCCTGACGTCCCGCGGACTCTCCCGACTGCGGCGGTCCCGGTGAGACTTGTCGGCACCGTCCCGCCCGGCGGCGTGGACGTTGCGCGTGACCTGCGCGAGCAGGCCCGCCGCCTGGCGCATCACGCGTTCGACGAGTCCAGACTGGCCGCCCAGCTGGACGCGCTTCGGGTCACCGCCGACCAGGCCGGCGCGACCTGGGGTGGCTATGAGGCACCTGTGCAGTCACGGGCAGGGGAGCTCGCGGCGCTGCCCGGTGCCTCGGACACGGCGCTGCGCGCCCGGTTCCGTGGGCAGGCGAGCGCAGCCGCGGACGCGGCCGGCCAGCGTCATGCCGCTGCGACCACGGACCTGACCCACGCACACCGGCTCGGGCCTGGCACTATGCGCTTTACTGGGTCCCCGCCGTCGACGCGGAGCGTCGGTTGAGCCCTGGAGAGCTCAACTTCCTGACCGCTGTGAATCGTTGGCTGCCCGACGCCAGCCGCTCGATGGTCGTGCCGATGCGGGAACGCTCGTGGCAGCTCGTCGGGAATGACAAGGTGCTCGAGGAGATGCGGTCCGGGCGCCTATTCGAGCCGGGGCGGCTCGGCCTCGACATCCTGCGGTGCCGCCCCGCCTGGCCACCGGTCCAGCAGCGAGTCTTCGGCGGCGGACGCTGGCTGGTCGTGGAAAGCTGGTCCACCTTCGAATCACTGTGCTCGGTCGCCACACTCGCCGGCTTCGACGGGCGGATCATTTTCCGCGCCGGCGCCCAGGTCGGCACCCGCGTCCTGGCACTCGCGGACGCTGGTGACGTGCCAGAGAAGCCGGTGCTGTACTTCGGAGATCTCGATGCGGGAGGTCTCAGAGCCGCACGGCTCGCGGCGGGTGTGGCCCAGTCCGCCGGATGGCCAGCCGTCGTTCCATGCCGCGAGCTCTACGAGCTCACCCTGGCCTCAGAACACCGACTCCCACAGCCACCAGCGTCGGCTGAGCTGGCCGGGTGGGTGGAACAGTGGTTCGGCGGTCATCTTGGCGAGAGGGCGCGCACCGCCCTGGTGAGCGGACTGATCGTTCGGCAGGAGGCCGTCGGGCTGGAGCAGCTGTCCGGCCGACACTTGTTGACGCTGCTCAACGAGCAGCCGCGCCCAGCCGCCGACACGCGGGTCACGGCTCCTTGATCTTGACCCCTGCGAGGGAGCCCCAGTGCAGCAATGCGCTGGGGCTACCCGACCGGGCGTTGCGCAACCCGGTCGTCGGCCGGAAGAACTACTACGGCGCGCAGGCGGAATGGGCCGCGCACCTGGCCGCCCGGGTCTGGACCCTCACCGCGACCGCCGAACGCAACGGCCACGAACCCCTCGCCTACCTGACCGACTACTTCGACGCCTGCGCCGAAGCCGGAGGCAAACCGCCCGACGGCACGGCACTCGAACGGTTCTTGGTCTGGCTACCCGCCGCTGGCAGCCCCGGCGGCGGCGACGCCCCGCCCGGTCACCGCCCCGGCGACGGGCCAGCGCCCTAACCCGCTCAGCCGACCCCGGCCCATGCCCGACCGGCAACGCCGGCCCGGGTCCTCGACGCGCACGCCCACTGGATCACCGAACATTTACGATTTGACACTACTGTAGAATCGCGTTAGCTTCATCAAGTAGCTTCACCGTCGCTACAGGTCGGTCAGTACCGCCCTTAGAGCCTGTTTTAGATCTTGATGTCAATTACTCTCTGTGTCCACATTTTCGCCTCAGCGTAGTGCTGGGGTTCCGCAGACGATCCGGCGGACCATCGTTCTGATCATGGCCCAGTTGGTGAAGGATTCGGAGGTGGCTGGGTGGCGTCCGTAGTCGCGGACGGGGCGCCGGTGCGCGCTGAGCCAGGCGAGGCCGCGTTCCACGGCCCACCGTTTCGGCAGCGCCTCGAAGGTCTTCTGACCGGGCCTTTTCCGCACGATCTCGACAGTCGTCTTGACAACGTTGTGAGCCCATTCGACGAACCGGCCGGCGAGGCTGCCGTCGGCGAACACCTGCCGGCAACGCCGATGGGCGAAGCAGTGATCGACCATGATCCGCCGGCCGCCGTCGCGGTCTTGGACGCTGGCCGGGACGACGAGCACAGCCAGCAGCAGGCCGAGGGTGTCGGTGATGACGAACCGCTTCCGGCCGTTGACCTTCTTACCGGCGTCGTAGCCGCGGGAGTCACTGCCGACGGTCTGGGCGCCCTTGACCGACTGGGAGTCCAGGATGGCGGCGGTTGGCTGGCTGCCGCGGCCCTCCACCTCGCGGAAGCTCTTCTCCCGCAGCGCATCGTGCAGACGGGCGGTGACACCCGTCTTCCGCCAGCGGGAGAAGAAGCCATAGACGGTCTCCCACGGCGGAAAGTCCGCGGGCAAGGCGCGCCAGACCACGCCGTTGTGCGCCACAGACAAGATCGCGTCCACGATGTCCCGGCGGGGATGCGCCTCCGGCCGGCCGTCCTGGGCCACCGGCGGCAGCAGCGGTTCGACCAGGGCCCCTTCCTCGTCGGACAGGTCGGAGGGATACCGGCGAGATCGCGACATGCGCCGACAGTCGTGATCTCCCCCCTGTCGATCACGTGTCCACGCCGGCCACCCAGCCGGAGGACACGTTCAGTACACACCATCAAGATCTACAACAGGTGCTTAAACCGTTTGTGAGGTTCTGATGCGCGCTCCCCTCAGCATGAAGCCGACGGGATGGTTCCAGGTCGCCTGGTCGTCCGATCTGGCCGAAGGAAGCGTCATCCCATTACGCTACTTCAGTGAGGATCTCGTCGCATATCGTGATTTACGAGGCGAGGTCCACGTGCTCGATGCCTACTGTCAGCACCTCGGCGCCAACCTCGCCTTCGGCGGGTGCGTGACCGAGCAGGGCATCCAATGCCCCTTTCACGGGTGGGTGTGGGGACACGACGGCAAGAACGTGAGCATCCCCTATCGGGATCGCCCCAACCGCGGTCGACGCATTCGCTCGTGGCCGGTCTGCGAGCGCAATGAATCCATCCACGTCTGGCACGATGTCGACGGGCGTGAACCGTATTTCGACGTTTTCGACGCGATCGACGTCGGCGGCGATGCGCTGAGAGGCTACGAGTTTTATCCTGTGACTCCCCAGCACTTGACGGGACTCGAGGTACACCCTCAGATGGTCGCCGAGAACGCTGTCGACCCTCAGCACTTCCGATTCGTACACGGCACCAAACTGGCTCCGTTGGTACTGGCAGAGGAGACAACGGACACGTCGTGGCACGCAGTTGTCGGGTTCGGCCGCCGCTGGACCCAGCACGAGGGCCCGGTTACCGACACGATGAACACACTGCGCCTCTGGTTCTCGGGTCTTGGCACGAGCGTCAACATCGAGAAGACCGCCGACGGCATTCGGATCATCACCATCAACACCACACCGGTCGATGAGGACACTACCGAAATCTTCGCCGGCTACTGGGTCGACCGCGGCGCTGACGACGAGGAGAGCCGCGACCGCAGGCTCAAGGAGGCAATGGCCGCGCTTCCCGGTGACATCAACATCTGGAACCGGCAACGGTATCTCGTCAAGCCGGGATTGGCTGGAGCGGAAGACAGGGGCTTCTCCGCGTTGCGCAAGTGGGCCTCGAATTTCTACCCCGATCGAGCGACGGGCTCGGCACCGACCGTAGTCTCCACTGCCGCGCAGCGGAACTGACAGTTCAGTGAACTCGGCTGATCCCGGATCCACCGGCGTGGGTCCTGCGTGGTCTGCTGGCCTGTGGCGCGCAGACCACAGGATTATGGGTAGCGGGTAGCCGCTGGTCTGCCCAGCCTTTCCACCGTTGTTCCTGGGAGAGCCGATTTCTCGTGATGGGTGAGTCAGGCTGCGGCCGGCGGGGCGTGGACGGAAGTGAACAACTGCTGCCAGGCGGGTTCGGCGTGCCACTGCTGAGGCAGGTGGGCCGCCAGACGCGCAGTTTCGGGCTGACCAGCGCGCACGCACCAGTGTCGCGACCCAATAAGATCATTCAGGAGGCCGACTACTGCCTGTCAGTGACGCGCGCAGTATTCACCGACAGCCTGTTCAACCAATGGTTGACTTTCTAATCTGCGTCGCCTAGTGTGAGCGACGTCACCAAACCCACCGGCAGAAGTGGAAGGCGGGCACAGGGATGGTGACAGGCTTGGAAGGCGAAGCTGCCTTCATCACTGGTGTGGCTCGTGGACAGGGTCGAGCTCGTGGATTGGTTAGTCAGCGACGCAGCCAAGTATGTGACCGGAATACAGCTGCCCATCGATGCCGGATTCACGGTCCGCTGACAACGGACTGCTGGACGGCAGAATCCCTTCTGCAGTACACACAACGAGGAGACACTTGTGACGACCGTTCGGCGAGCTGCCACCAGCGACGTGACTCCGGAGGAGACGCTCAGTTATCGAGACCAGTTGGGTGAGCCACACTTCACGGGTAAGCATCTGCTGGAGGACAACGCGTTTCTGATCACCGGCGAGACGGACGATCACGACGTCTTCGCGGTCAGCTTGGCTTTTAATGTCAACGGCGAAGCGTGGGGTGGGAAGCCAGCTACGCTGCGACAGACGAACTTCATGGCGTTGCCGAAATCGCAGCGGTACAAAGGACTTGACGACAACGACTACATTGGCGTGCGTTCGGACCCAGTTCGGCCACAGCCACTCGAGGTCACGCGCGACGGCGACAAGGTGGTCTGGACGGAAGGTGGTCTTGTCACCACGGCTGACGTACCCTATTGGACTATCAAGGGTGAGCATGCCGGGGTCGACTTCGATGTGACGATGGGTGGGCTGTGCGACGCGTCTCGCTTCCTGGGAGCATTCTCCGACTTACAGACCAACGGGATCGCCGGGATTGAACAGCCACTGTGGGTGGAGGGCTCGGTCTCCTCAGGTGGGCACAGCTACTCACTGCAGCGCGGCATCGGGATGCACGAGAAGGTCATCATCGGCGACCAGTGGGTGCACGGTGCGAGCGCCATGCGAAAGTCACGCCACTATTGGATCTGGCTCCTCGATGAGAAGTTCCGGGTCTTCAGCTACATCAAGGAGGCCACCGGTGTGACGTTCGGGCACACCAGCATTGGCAACGACCACAGCCACTTCGGTGAGGGGCAGATCGAGGTCACCGAGCTCGATTTCTGGACGGATCCTCGTACGGGACAGTCGATTCCGTCGAAAGTGTCGCTGACAATGAAGTCTGATGACAGTGTCGTCGCAGTGGTGATCGAGGCCTATGGCCGTTTCATGTACACGTACTGCCAGTCCAAGGCGACTATCTCCTACTATGGGCTGGCGTGCCGGGCCAACGGGACGATCGCCACATCCGACGGCATCATCCCGATCAGGGACGTACGCACCTATATGGAATCAGGCATCTACCCGAACCCCCTTCCCGTCAACTGACTGTCGCGAGAAGAGATCACATGACGACCATCAAGACAGACGCAGCCCCTGTCGGGCTGTGGATTGGCGGGGAGCGGCGCACCCAAGGCTCCGGCGGAACCCATGATCACATCAATCCGGCCACCGGTTTAGTTGGCGACACCATCCCGCTGGCCGGCGCAGCCGAGGTCGACGAGGCAGTGGTGATAGCTGATAGGGCTTTCGTAGGTTGGCGGAACACGGCTCCGGCTCAGCGCCAGGCGTTGCTGTTCAAACTCGCTGACCTCGTGGAGTCCAACGCCGCCAAGTTCGGGGAGCTGAGCACCCGGGAGAACGGGTTGCCGATAACGATCGCGACGACGGTGGCCGGCATGGCGGTGGAGTGGATTCGCTACTACGCGGGCTGGCCGGGCAAGATCGACGGTCAGGTGACCGGTACCTATGGTCCCGACGGGGTGTTCTCCTACACACTCCCGCAGCCCCTCGGTGTGATCGGGGCGATCATCACCTGGAACGGTCCCCTGATGTCGCTGGTTATGAAGGTCCCGGCGGCGCTCGCCGCTGGGAACACGGTGGTAGTCAAGCCATCTGAGCTGACCCCGTACACCGGCGAGCTCTTCGCAGAGCTCATTTCGCAAGCCGGCTTTCCGCCGGGTGTGCTGCAGGTTCTGCCCGGCGCGGCGGAGGCCGGCGATGCCCTGGCCTCGCATCCCCTCGTTCGGAAGGTGACTTTCACCGGTGGGCCGGACACGGCGCGCAAAATCCTGCATGCCTGTGCCGAGAACATGACGCCGGCGGTGCTCGAACTCGGCGGCAAGTCGGCCAACATCATCCTCGGTGACGCCGACCTCGACAGCGCGTGCAGCCACGGTGTGATGATGAGTATCGGGCTGTTCAGCGGCCAAGGTTGCGCTTTCCCAACGCGAATGCTGGCCCACCGGACGATCTATGATGAGGTCATCAAGCGGGCTAAGACCCTGGCGGAGTCGATCGTTGTCGGGGATCCGATGGCGCCCGAAACGATCTCGGGCCCGGTGGTGAGTCGTCAGTCGTTCGATCGAATCCTCGCAGTGATCGAGCAAGCCAAGCGCGACGGCGCGCGGCTCGTCACCGGTGGCGGTCCGCTGAACCGACCGGGCCTCGACGGTTACTACCTGCAGCCGACGGTGTTCGCCGACGTCGACCCTGACTCGGATCTTGCCCAAAAGGAAGTGTTCGGTCCGGTCCTGGCGATCTCAGTCTTCGATACCGATGAGGAAGCCATCGCGATCGCCAACAACAGCCGGTATGGCCTTTCGGGCTACGTTCACACCAAGGATCTCCGGCGTGCCCACGTGATCGCGGAGAGCATCAGAGCCGGCGAAGTGCGCATCAATGGTGCGATCAACCTCGTCGCCAACCAGCCGTTCGGGGGCCTTGGCATCAGCGGTTTCGGCAAGGAGGGTGGCCGCGACGGCATCTACGAATTCCTGAACATGAAATCTGTAGCGATCAATTGAGCCGGTAACGAAACTCCGTCCAACAGCCCGATTGACGCCCCCTACCGTCAGTGACGGTAGGAGGCGTTGACATAGGTCCTCGGATGCCTGGCGAGGTCTGTCCAAGGCCGTCAGACGGCGACGATCCATGCGTTCCCGCATGAGCCTGGATCCACCGTCGTTGTTGATCGATTAGCGATGACGAAAACGGAGATGCACTGCGAGCTGCGATGATGTGATTTGTCGAAGGAAACATCAGTGCGTTCGAAGGGCGTTGGACTTTCAGTTCGACTCCACCGTCGGTGGACGGGCGGTGAAGATCGCATCGATGATCGCGACCGGTCATGGGGCCCCGGATCGAATGTCGAAGGATGAGTGACGAAATCACCGGCAAGAAGGAACTCGCGTCCAGCGACGCGGCCCGCGGAGCGTCAGCGCGTACCGCATTGACGCGCGAGCCGCGTTGGGAGCTCAACGCGAAAGCGTTGCAGACCCGGCAACTCATCCTCGACCAGGCTCGAACACTGTTCCTCGAACGCGGCTATGCGGGCACTAGGATCGAACACATCACCACCGCATGTGGGTTGTCTCGCGGAGCCTTCTACGCCTACTTCGCGTCGAAGCTCGAGGTTTTCGAGGCGCTCGGAACATCGACTTACAAGAGCCAGCTGGCGGTGATCGCACGGCTGGGTGAGCTGCCGAAGCCGTGTGTGTTGTCCGATGTACGGGCCTGGGTCACGGAGTACTGCGAATTCATGGCCGAACACGGCGCCTTCATGTTGTCCTCGGTGCAAGGAGGCCCGGAGGACCCTGAATTCAGGGTCCGTGTGCGCATGCTTACCGTGAGGACCGCACGGCGCTTCGGTCGACTGATCATGGAACATTCCGGTCGCGCGGAGGGCGTAGACGCGGCGCTTGGTGTGGTGGCGATGTCCACACTGGAACGGGCCTGGTTCTACGTGTATGGAACGCCGCTGAAACTGAAACCGAATGAAGTGATGGATGCGGTCGCCGAGACATTGCACGGGCTCCTGCTACCCGTCCGCTCCGACACCGCGGCCGACGCTTCCACGGTCGCAAAGGATTAGTACTAACACCTTTTTCGAAGGAGTCGCATCGAATGTCCGCGCCCGGCGGCGACCAGGCCGCTCCCGAACCGACGGCGCCGTTGGCTGGCATACGAGTCGTCGACCTGTCCACCACGCTGCCCGGCGCGTTCTGCACGCAATTCCTCGCGGACTGCGGGGCGGATGTTCTGATGGTCGAGGCGCCCAGCGGGAGTCCGGTCCGCGCATTGCGCGGCTGGCCGGCGCTCGGACGCGGCAAGCGCAGCCGGGTCCTCGATCTCAAGTCGGCGGAAGGCCTGACTGAACTCGATCAGGTCCTGCGCGGCGCCGATGTCGTGGTCACGACGCTTAGCCCCGCGGCACTGATCGATCTGGGTATCGACTCGGATGCCTTGCTGGCACATCATCCGCACCTGGTGATTGCGCATATCACTGGTTGGGGTCGCAGCGGTCCGTGGCGCGACCTCAAGGGCTACGAGGGGCTTGTGCTCGCCAAGGCCGGTCTGTCGCATGCGGTGCGCCGGATGGCTCAGCCCCCACGCCCGTCCTACGTCACAGTGCCGTATGCGAGCTACGCGGCTGCACACATCGCATTACAGGGTATTCTCGCCGCGCTGCACGAGCGGGATCGCAGCGGACTCGGTCAGATCGTCGACGCAGACCTTGTGCGGGGCGTGCATGCGATCGACACGTGGAACTGGTTCGGGGAACTCGTCGGCATTCGCTGGCCTGAGGCATTCAACACTGTGGAGGCTTGGACCGAGCAGGGCACCCCGCAGAGCCCGATGCTACTCGCTCTGTTGTCGGGGCCGACCAAGGACGGTCACTGGTTGCAGTTCGCCCAGGTCCAACCCCACCTGTTCACCGCGATGTTGACCGAGTTCGGCCTGATCGAGCTTCTTGCGGATCCGAAGTGGAAGGGCTTTCCGGTGCTGGAGAGCCCGGAGTTGTACCGCGAGTTCTGGTCGATGATGCTCGCCAAGGTGGGTGAACGCACCCTTGCCGAATGGCAACGGATCTTCGACGACAATCCCAACCTGTGCGCGGAGTTGTTCCGTTCTGGTCCACAGGTTCTCGATCATTCCCAGCTGATACACGACGGGCGATCGATCGTCGTGGAGGATCCCGAGGTCGGTCCCGTCCGCCAGCCCTCCACGTTGATTCACACATCGGCCGGTCGCTTGCGCCAGCCGTCGCCCGCGCCTCGACTGGGTGACCCCCAAGGAGGGTGGTCCTGGACCGCTTCGGTCGCCGACCCCGGTGACAAGGGCGAATCGACACCGCCGTTGGCCGGGATTACAATCCTGGAGTTCGGCGAGATGTTTGCCGCGCCTTACGCATCCACCGCGCTCGCCGACCTCGGCGTTCGTGTCATCAAGTTCGAGAACATGGGTGGCGACAACATCCGGAACCTTCTGCAGTTTCCGGAGGCAGCTGGTGCCAAGGTGATGCAAGGCAAGGAAAGCATCCAGGTCGATCTGCACACCGACGAGGGACGGGCCGTTGCGCACCGGCTGGTCGCCTCGGCCGACGTAGTGCTGCAATCCATGCGGGCTGGCGCGGCCGATCGACTGGGCATCGGCGCGGAGGCTATGCACGCCATCAATCCGGACCTGATCTATGTCTCGGCACCGGGTTACGGGGTCGACGGGCCCTACGGCGGCCGGCCAGCGTATGCGCCCAGTATCAGCGCAGCAGGTGGAGTGACGTTGACCAATACACCCGATGCCGAGTGTGCTACGTCATCCCTCGATGAAGTCATGCACCAGGTGCCTCGTATCACGACTGCCGGTACCTCACCGGAGTTGCAAAGCGACGGTTTGGCGGCGCTGAGCGTGGCGTCGGCGATCCTCACTGCGCTGGTCGGCCGTGACCGGGGCCGGCCGCTCCCGGAAGTGTGTACATCGATGCTGGCCACCGTGACTCACGTGCTGACCGACTGGGTAGTGGACTATGCGAAGGCTCCGCAGCCTTTAACGCCCCGACATGGCGGCAACGGTCTGTCGGCGCTGTACCGAATCTATGACGCCAGCGAGGGACACGTCTTCCTGGCCGCGCCGCAGCCGAAGGAGTGGGAACCATTGGTCGAGGCATTGCGCGGCTTCACCGAACTCGACGAAGAACGATTTGCCACACCGCACGCTCGTGCGGCCAACGACGATGACTTGGCCGGGCGGCTCGAGGCGGTGTTCAGCAAGAAGCCCGCAGCCTTCTGGGAGAAGCACCTCGGTGCAGGGGGCGTTGGATGTGTGGAACTCTACGAAGGCGCTCCGGCACGGCTCATCCAAACTGATCCGCAGCTGGCCGCGGAATACGCGGTGACTGCCGTCAGCCCCATCTTCGACGAACACCTGCGATTTTCGCCACTGGTCGGATTGAGTCGGTCGGAGACCAGGGCGCCCGGCGGATGCCTGGCCGGCCAGCACACTGTCTCGGTGCTCCGGGAGTTCGGCTACGATGACGCGACGATATCGAAGTGGCAGGATGCCGGGGTAATTCAGTGTGGCTGAGACGCGGACGATAGATCGCTCATCGGATGCGCCTGGTTGCCTGGTTGAGGCACTGTCGCCCTGGGGTCCGGTCGACAACCCGGCCTGGTCCACCGAGGAGGGACGCCAGGCCGAGGAGGCTCAGATCGCCAAGCTGCTGTCCGGTATATTCGCTCAGCGGACGGCGCAGCAGTGGGAATCGGAACTGCTGCCGCAGGGCATCGGGTGCGTGGTCGCCGAGACCGCCGGGACCGAGGACAACTGGCTCGGTGACCTCGGCCGCGGCCACGGCTGGCTCGCCACAGTCGAGAGCCCCATCTTCGACGAGTACGAGCGGGTCGGTCCGCTGCTCCACTTCTCCCGCTCCGCGACTCAGGCCTTGGCGGGGTGCGCCCTGGGGCAGCACACCGACGTGGTACTCCGCGGGCTGGGACTGAGCGCCGAGCGCATCGCCGATCTGCGCAGCCGCAACGTCATCGGCGCCTGACCCACACATCACCGCACGCCCCGCCGGGGCTGCTCGACTACGAAGGACGGTTGGCATGGTTGAGGGACTCGAAGGCAAGGTCGCCTTCATCACCGGCGTGGCGCGCGGCCAAGGACGCGCCCACGCGGTTCGTCTGGCGCGTGAGGGCTGCGACATCATCGGGATCGACATCTGCCACGACATGCCCTCTATGGACTACCCGAACGCCTCGCCTGCTGATCTCGAGGAGACCGCTGGCCTCGTCCAGAAGGAGGGGCGACGCGTCGTCGCGAGGCAAGCCGACGTGCGCGACTTCGCCGCGGTCTCGAGTGCCGTCGAGGAGGGGTTCGCGGCCTTCGGGCGTCTGGACATCATCATCGCCAATGCCGGGATCATCCGCCTCGGGCCGGAGGCCGATCCGCTCCTCGAGTGGACGGAGACGCTGGAGACCAACCTGACCGGCGCCTGGCACGCGGTCCGTGCCGCGCTGCCCTACATGCAGCAGGGCGGCCGCGGCGGGTCCATCGTGATGACCAGCTCCACCGCCGGGCTGAAGGGATCAAATTCGCCGCAGGCCAGCGTCCAGGCCTACTCCGCCTCGAAGCGGGGTCTGGTGGGACTGATGGAATCGCTGGCTGTCACCTTGGCTCCCGAGTGGATTCGGGTGAACACAGTGCACCCGACGGGTGTCGTCAGCGGGATGTCGCAGAATGCCGCGATGGCCGCGCTCATGGCCGAGGCGGCGAAGGGCGGCAGCAACGTGCTCTCCGCCATGCAGAACGCGCTTCCCATCGATATCCTGCAGCCGGAGGACATCGCGAACGCCGTCGCGTGGCTGGTCTCCGACGAGGCCCGTTACATCACCGGGGTACAGCTGCCCGTGGATGCCGGCTTCAACGTGCGCTGACGAGCAGCGCCGCGTGATCTCATCAGTCGGCGAGTAGCGAAAGCGGTGCGGGGACGTCCTCCGCGCCGCTGCTCGCCGAGCTCGGCCCGGGTGGGTCCGGCGACGGGCCCCGGTGAGCGCTCCTTGGCCCGCCCGCTGCTCGCTCGGCTCGAGTCCGACTGGCTCCTGCTCGCCGATCACGGGTTCTACAGCTTCGCCGACTGGTGCACCGCCGACGACCTCCGAACCAGCCGTGCCCGCTTTCCGTAGCAGCTGGCTCTCCAGCGCCTATCGTGATCTGCGTGTGGGACGTCCGGCGTGGATGTCCTCGTGGCAGGCGCGGCAGACGACGAGGGTCTTGCGGTGGCGGGGGGGCCATCCGCGTGACCCATTCGGGTTGCTGGTTCCGTCCCTTGGGGTTGAGGTCTTTGAGCGCCCTGATATGGTGCACTTCGACCTGTTCCGTGGAGGCGCATAGTTCGCAGATTTCGGCCAGGAGCCGTTGGACGAGCTCGGACCGGTTTCCGTTCCAGATGCGTGACGGATTGTCGTTGAGGGGCCGTGATGTGGTGTCCCGTGCCAGACTGATGCCGCCCCATTTCCCACCAGCGGCGGTCGTGCGCCATCACGGTGCACGGTGACCTGGAGGCCACGACGTGGACCGTCCTCGGTGTCGAGTACGGCTCGGTAACGGCGGTAGACCTTCGGGACCGTGGTCCGGTACTTGCGGGTCAGGGTCTTGGTCAGCGACCGTTCCATGACGTACTTCAGGTAGCCGAGCCGATGGCGGTTGAACGCCAACCGGTAGTACTCCGCGACACCCCGGAACCGGCTTGGAACTGCGCGACGATACTGAAGTCAGTATTGACGGTACGTTCGGTTCGCCGGATCGGCCTGCCGTGGTGCAGGTAGGGCGCGCACTTGGCATGGATCACATCGACCGGCACTTTCAGCCCGATCGCCGCGTTGATGCTGCGGTGACCACGCTGATCGCGCTTGTGGTCGGCCTGTAACACCACTATCTCGTAGCCGAGGAACCGGGCGGCCTGCGTCCGCACAGCGGCCTGGGCGCGTTTGTCGAGGCGGTCGCGATGCTGCCTGCCGCGACCACGTTCACTCATCAGCGGGGCGGTGATGTTGTTTGCTGGTTGCGGTCGTGGCCCGCTCGATGATGGCGGCGCGTAGCTGTTGGCGCTGGATCTTGCCCATGGCGTTGCGGGGGATCGAGGGCAGCGTCTCGAGCTGTTCGGGAATCTTGTAGCGGGCGAGGCCGGCCTTCTTGCAGTGCGTCACCAGGTCGTCGAGTGTGACTGGCGGGAGGTCCGATGCGGCCACGACGACCGCGCAGCAGCGTTCACCGGTGCGTGCGTCCGGTAGGCCGACCATGGCGATGTCGGCGATCGCGGGATGGGTCGCCAGGACAGCCTCGACCTCGGTGAGGGAGACGTTCTCGCCGTTGCGGATCGCGATCTCCTTGAGCCGGCCGGTGATGGTGACCAGCCCGTTTCTGCCGAGGACGGCGAGGTCACCGGTGCGGACATAGCCCTCGGCGTCGAGGACGGCGGCGTCCAGGTGCGGTTCGAGGTAGCCGGCGAAACGCTGCGGCCCGCGCAGGCACAGTTCGCCGGCTACCTCGACGCCAAGCTCGGTGCCGTCGATGTCGACGACCCTGACCTCGACGCCGGGCCCGGGCAGCCACGACGAGGTCAGTCGGGCCGCCAGGTTATCGGGCGGCGGGTAGCCCGCGATCGGGAACTCGGTCAGCCCGTAGCCGTTCAACACGCCGATGCCGCCGAGCACGTCACGCACCTTCTCGTCGAGGTCGGGTGCGACCGGCGCACCACCTCCCATGCACATCCGCAGCCGGTCGAACAGCCGCCCCGAGTCATGGGCGCGCTGGGCGGCCATGTAGGCGTTGAAGAACGGGGTGGCACTGCCGAGGATGGTCGCGCCGTGCCGGGCCATGGCCACCGGGCTCGTCGCCGGGTCGAAGGTGTCGAGCAGGACGACCCTGGCGCCGGTGCGCAGCGCCGCCACCAGCCAGGAGATCCCACCGATGTGCGCGTACGGGTAGGCCATCGGGAAGACGTCGTCCGGATTGACCCCGAAGGTCTCCACCGTGGCGTTGGCGGAGGCGTAGACCGAGGCGTCGGTGTGCCTTACCCCCTTGGGCCGCGCGGTGCTGCCGGAGGTGGTGTAGACCCAGCGTGCCGCGTCGTCGGCCGGCAGCGGCGGCAGTGGGCTCGGGTCGCCGGTCGGCAGCGCCAGACCGTCGGCGGGGGCGCTGTCGTGGTCGCAGATCAGGAGGCGGGCCCGGGAGCCGACGATCGCGTGCACGACGTCGGCGTGCTCGAAGCCGCGCCACCGGGTTGGGACTACCGCGAACTCGGGCTGGAACTGCTCGTCCAGATCCCGGATCTCGGCTTCCCGAAAATTTGGGATCAACGGATTCTGCACGGCGCCGAGCCGCGCCAGCGCGACACTGAGCACGACCGCCTCGAGCGTGGTCGGCAACTGCCACATGACGCGTGTGCCCTCGCCGACACCTAGGCTCGCCAGCCCGGCGGCGGTGCGTTCGGCCGCGTCCCGCAACCCCGCGGCCGTCAGGCTACGTCCTAGGTCGTCGACCAGCAGGACACTGTCAGGCGAACGCCCGGCACGCCAGACAACGAGCTCCCATAACCGCGGCGGCGACGCGTCCGGGGCTGACCCGCTCGCCGGGACCGACGCGGTCACCGCGCACCTCCGGCGCGAACCGGAGCCGGCCACCCCGCCCCGGCCTGTCCGGCTTCTAACAGTAGTCGCCTGGCCGTCCTCGTCATCGCGTCCTCACCACGCACCTCCTACCCACGGGGCGTCATCACGACGCTGCCTGACAAGACTGTCAAGGACGCTACGCCGTCCTGTTCGCCCACGTAGGACGTGTAGTCCTGCGGCACCTCAGGCTTCGTCGCCAACACGGGGACGAGCAGGACGACTGGAACGCCATCACGGCGGCGAGACTGCGTGGGTCAGCCGCCTCATGGAAATCGGGCTCGCGGCGCGGGAAGAGTGGTAAGCGACGTGGCCGCGCTGGGATCGCCTCGGAGGGTCCCAGCGCGGCCACATACAGGTGCCAGTTGACGGTTACCAGTCTGGGTTGCCGGCTCGCGACACTAGCCGAGCTTGAAGATTCCGGTCATGTCGAGCGTCTTGAAGTTCGACGTCGAGCCGTCAGTCGCTCCGTCAGCGATGAAGCCGACCTTCGAGCAGACGTTCTTCGCGATTCCGGCCAGCGCCGTGCCGTCGCACTTGAACTTCCCTCCGCCGCCCAGTGGGTACGGCGTCGCTGGCATCGTCTGGATCGCCTTCAGGATCCCGGCAGAGGTCACATCGGTACCGCCGCCGGCGTTGACCGCCCGGACGAAGCCGAGCATGCCCTGATAGCCGCTGGCCGCTGAGGCGTCCAGCTGCAGGGACCGCCCAAACTTCGCGATCACTGCCTTGTACAGCTTGTACTCGTTGTCGTTCACCTCGGTATCGAACTGCGCCACGATCTTGACGCCCTTGTACCCGCCGGGGATGGACGCGCCCTTGTCCGGGCCGATGCAGCGGTCGATCGCGGTGATTGGCGCGCTCTGGTCGATCGTCCGGATCGCGCGGATCGCACTGGCGCAGAAGGTCGGGTCACCAATGACGTGGTAAAGCTGCGGATGCTTGGCGGACTGGACCTGGGGGGTCATGTCGGCGGTACCGGGCGGAATAGCGATCACATCGGCGGTAGCACCGCCGTTGCGGAAGAAGGCCGGCTCGAGCGCCTTGGCCGGGCCGCTGGCGGCCGGCACATCAGTCACCAGGACGGCAGCCTTGGTCAGCTTGTTGTCTCGGGCGTAGGCGGCGGGGGTGCCGAACACCGCGAGCGGGTTGCCCCAGACGAAGACGCCCGGGCCGGTCAGCGAGAGCGTAGTGGAGAGGAGATTTGCGCCGACCGGGATACCGGCGGCCTGGACGACCTTCAGCCATGGGTCGATCTGGCCGGGGCTGCCGACGGCCACCGCGGCGACGTGCTGCTGGACGAACGTGTTGCCGCATGCCTGCGCGGTCGCCGGCACGCCCTTGGTCTCGCAGGTCACCAGTTCGATCGGGTGCCCGCGCAGGCCGCCGAGGTAGGCGTTGGCGTAGGCGGCGGTCGCTTGGGCCCCCTTGATCTCGTCGGTCGTGTCAACGGCCGGCGTCCGCCCGTCACTCACCCAGCCGATCTTGACGGGGGTGCCGGTCGCTGCCTTGGCTGTGCCAAGGATGGCCGTGTCTGCGCTGGCGGACGCGGTTCCGCCACCTGACCCGCTGCTACTGCCGCCCCCGCACGCGACGGCGGTCAGGGCAACTGCGGCCAAGGCCGCGATCAGTGGCACGCGGCGGCCACGCCTGAGTGAAGGATTTAATGTACGCATCAAAGGCTCCCAAAATAAATTATTCTGCGGATGGGGAATGTTCCCGGTCGGCAGGGTCAAGGCACGATCAGGCCGGATCATGTCCCCAGGGGGAGTACAGACGGGATCACGGACCGCCAGGCCGCCGGTCGTGCGTGTGGCGTCTCAGTCCGGCGTAGAGGCGGTGGCAGCGCCCAGGTATGCGGCTTCCACCCCATCGCGATCCGCGGCGAGCGCGGAGGCCGGCCCGCTACGCACTACCTCGCCATGGACAAGGACAACTGCCTGGTCCGATACCTCCAGCGAGAGCTGGACGTGCTGTTCGACCAGGACTACGACCGTCCCGGTCTCATCCGCGATGCGACGGACCACTGGAAGCAGCCCTTCGACGATCACAGGGAGACCGACGTGGTGCCGGCGAGGTAGACCGGGCTGGTGCGCAGCCGGGCGACACCTGGTCCGGTCAGGACCAGAACGACCAGAGCCATCACACCGAACCTGGCCACAACGAGAGCCTGACGCCGGCACTCACCGTGTCGGGCAGGCCGGGGACCAGTATCACCAGTTCGCCCGACCGCAGGTAGGAGTACACGTACGCGGTGATCAGAGCGATGCTGCCGGTCGCGAAGTTGATGATGCCAGAACTGCGGTACGGGAGGGTGAGCGCAAGGGCCAGCGCGCCAAACACCGCTCCGTTCCCGAGTCCGAGTAACAGGAACCTGACGTGATCGGTCATGGTCTCTCCGGGTGATCGTCCCGGTCAGCGGGGACAGCGATGCGACGGGTCCCTCCCGCGCGTCGGACACCTCGCGGCCGGGACGGTCGGCGGGTCGCGCCACCCCCGCAGCCACGAGTAACTAGTTGAAGGAATGTGTCTTACTTCGCATCGGCTGTCAACGCATGGCCGCCAGAAGGCGCTTCCAGCGACATCAGGACCGCGGCTCACGCGGAAGGCCCCAGGGCCCGCTCCGCGAGGATGGTCCGCTGCACCTCGCCCGTGCCGGCGTGGATCGTGCCGGCACGGGCGTTCAGGGAGACCTCCCACCAGCTACGCGAGGACTCCGGGCCCCGCGGTCGTCGGTGCGCATCGGCTTCGACGGGCCCTTGCCGGTCGGGACCAGCCCGTCGAGCCCCTCGATGTCCAGGGCGAGCTGGGTGACCTCGCGGTGGTACTCGCTCCAGTAGAGCTTGGACACCGACGAGGCGTGCCCCAGCTCGCCACCGGACAGGACGTCGGACAGGATCCGGTAGCCCATGAAGCGCATCACCTCGACCCGCGCCCGACGCTCACCAGCGCGGTGACCGTGCTGCCGATGCTGAGCCTGCGTGAGCAGGAGCGGGTGACGTGGCGCGGCCGCTTCCGCCCTCCGCTGTCCACGGCGCCGATCACCCCAGGGCCGAGCCCGGCTCGCTGCCGGTGTGGGTCGGGGTCGGCGGGTCGCCCACCAGCGCCGAGCGGGCCGGCCGGCTAGGCCTGGCGCGAACGTCACCGGCACGGTCATCGAGACGATGGCGGGGCCCGTCTCGTATCGGTGGGTGACGAAGGAGTGGTTCGTCCTCAGCTCAGCGGCGGGGGCCCCAGGCGGTGTCGGTGCGCAGGCGGGCCTTGTCGACCTTGCCGGCGGCGTTGCGGGGCAGCGGCTCGGTCAGGATCGCCACGTACTGGGGGATCTTGAAGTCGGCGAGGCGGCCGGCGGCGTGGGTGAGCAGGGCGTCGACGTCGACAGCGGCGTCGGGGCGGGGGACGATCGCCGCGGCGACCCGCTGGCCCAGGCGGGGGTCGGGCACGCCGACGACGGCGACCTCGCCGACGCCGCCGAACGCCGCCAGCACCCGTTCGACTTCGATGCTGTAGACGTTCTCTCCGCCGCGATTGATCATGTCCTTGATGCGGTCGAGCAGGTGGATGCGCCCCGCGTCGTCGATGCGGGCGAGGTCGCCGGTGCGCAGCCAGCCGTTGTCGAGCGTCTCGGTGGTGGCCTCGGGCCGGCGCCAGTAGCCGCTCATGAGCTGCGGGCCGCGCACGAGGAGCTGGCCGACGCCGGCGGCGGCCTCGGGGCCGTCGAGGCGCAGCTCGGTGGCGGCGACCGCGGTGCCGACCGTGTCGGCGTGGGCGAGGACGTCGTCGTGGTCCAAGCCGCTGACGCAGGCGGCCTCGGTCAGCCCGTAACCGGGGCCGAACCGCGCTGCGGGGAAGGCGGCGAGCAGCTCCGCGACCTGGCTCGGCGGGGTCGGCGCCGCGCCGTAGCTGATCAGCCGGACGTGGGAGACGTCGGTGCGGGGGAAGTCGGGGTGGCGCAGCGCCTGCCAGTACATGGCCGGGACGCCGTTGAGCACGTCGATGCGCTCGTCGCGGATCGCCCGCAGCCAGGCGCCGGTCTCGAAGTGGGTGGCGATGACCACCGTGCCGCCGGCGAGCAGGGCGGGCAGCCACTGCATGCCGGAGGCGAGGACGTGGAACAGCGGCGCGGCGATCAGCGTCCGCGTCGCCTCGGTCGGACCGAGGTGCAGGGCGCGGCGGCACTGCTCGGCCGCGGACAGCAGCGCCCGGTGCGAGAGCATCGCGCCCTTGGGCACGCCGGTGGTGCCGGAGGTGTAGAACAGCGCGGCCAGCGCCTCCGGGTCGTCGGCGAGGCGAACGGTGGGCGGGCCGTCGGGAAGCGCCGCCGGGTCGTCGACGACGAGGGTGGCGGCGGAGTCGGTGACGATGTGGGCGACCTCGGCCGGGGTCAGCCGGGTGTTCACGGGGACGGGCACGGCGCCGGCGAGGATCGCGCCGAGCACCGCCGCGCACCAGGGCGCGCCGTTGGGTAGCCGCACGGCCACCCGGTCGCCCGGGTCGACGCCGACGGCGGCGAGGCCGCCGGCGACCCGGCTGGCCGAGTCCCACAGCTGCAGGTAGGTCAGGCGCTGGCCGGTGGCAAGGTCGACGAGGGCCTCGGCGTCCGGCACCCGCTCGACGGTGGCGCGTGCGCCGTCGCCGACGGTGGTCGCGATGCCGGTGAAGCGCAGGCCCGCCGTGGTGCGCGCCGTGCCCGCAGTGTCCGGGCCGGGGCCGGGTGCGGCGATCCCCGGACCCGGCAGCGGCGGCGCGGCGGGTGGGACGGTGCCCGTCCCCGCGCCGGGCGCGGGCGCCGGGACCGGGGCGGCGCTCATACGCCGGCCTTGGCCAGCAGGCGCTCGTAGTAGACCGCCGGGCCGCCGAACAGCATCTGGGAGGCCTTCGCCCGCCGGTAGTACAGATGCCCGATTCCGTGGCGCCGGCCGAACGACGAGGCTCCCGGAACGGCGACCTGGTGCCAGGTGACCCACCAGCCTGGCCACAGGCCGGCCACGGCGGCTCGATATCGCCTGTGTAACGTCTCCATCTTTCGTCCCCCGCGCACAGCCCGGCCGGCGATTGTCTCGCCGTCGCACCGAATGGAGAACAGCCGGCAGCGGACCCGCCGAACGATCTCCTGGCGCCCTTGGCGCCGTGACCGACCCTACAAGATCGGAAGGTTCGAATCCAGATCGCCCGCTGTCGAAGACAATCGCCTGGTCGACAGCCTGTCGATCCTCGACGGCCGGTGGTGGGGTGGTAGCGCCGGAGGCGACCCCGGCGCCCTCTGGCCAGGTCGACCTTTTCCCTCGCGCCCGGTGGAGCAGATCCTGCTCCACCGCACCCGAGCCATTCCGCCGGTCCGCCACGCCTGCCGACGGTGCTCCCGCCCTGACATTCGGCGAGCCCGCACGGATGCGCGTGTCCCCGTCTCCTGCATCGCCTGGATCAGACCGGGACCGACTTCAGCCCAGCCGATCACCAGCAGTGGGCCGACGGCGTCGAACGCGGCCTCCACCGGGTACCACCCCTGACCGACAGCGATACGGCCATCCCGATCGGCCAGCCTGCGGCGGCGTTGCACCGAAGCCAGCCAGTGATCGCAGATGCCGGCGGCTTGTCCCCGCATCCGCAAAACCGATCTTCTTGGAACGGGGAGGACAGGGCAGTGAGTTAGGACGGAGCCTCCTGCTGAGCTCGGGCTTGGGGCCGCCCCAGGCGACGTCGGAGGGGCACAGACGCCGAGCGATGCCATCCTGCTGTCGCGGTCAAAAGTTTCCGGAAGCTTCCCGATCCGCATGAAGTGATCAAAGAGCGCTTGCCGGTCCAGCCGATGCACATGGATCCCGTCGCTCGGTTCGGGCACAGCGGGTAACGAGACACCGGACAGCACGATGCCCGAGAGACGCTCCTGGTCCTCCCGCCCAAGTCGCGCTCCGGTGACGCAGGCCAGCAGCGCTCCAAAGCAAAGCGCGTGTTTTCCACTACGGAGCGGGTGAACGGGCACGGCTTACCCCATACGAATGCTTCGGGGTGTACCGCGACCGCCTGCGCCGTACCGCCGAGGGATGGCGGATCAGCGGGCGATTCTTCGATGTGAACCTCGAAAAAGGCAACATCGAGATTCTGCAGCCAGCCAGCCAGCCAGCCAGCCAGCCAGCCTGACCGCACCGCCACGCCGACGTCCACCGAACGGGCAGAGGCCTGTGCTCGTCAGTGCGAGTGCGGCTGGCGATGTCGTCGGGGCTCCACGACGAGGCAGTCATGCGGAGCGCCGGCCACGCCGGCGTCGGCTGCCGTCTACGGGAGGGGGGGTGGTCGGAAACGGTGCCCGGCCGTTTGAGATAGCACCCGCTGGCGTCGGCATACCGGCGCCTGACAGCGGCGTCGGAGCGGTCTGGGGGGAGGACGGTGCGCCGGGTCCCCCATTTCGGTGGGTGATCGCCGTAGGGGTTCAGGGCCCAGGCTGCTTGGCGGGCGGCGCCGATCGCGGCGTACTCGGCGGGTTTGGGCAGGACGACGGGGCGTTCGAACAGTGCGGGGGCGATGGCGGCGACGGCAGGGGACCGCGCCGCGCCGCCCGTCAGGAGCACGCGTCCGGTGGCGAGGCCTGATGCGGCGAGGGCGTCGAGGGCGTCGGCCAAGCCGCACAGCATGCCTTCGACCGCGGCGCGGGCCAGGTGCGCCGGAGTCGAGTTGCGCCCGGTCAGGCCGTGCAGGGCCCCGCTGGCGTCGGGGAGGCTGGGGGCACGCTCGCCCTCCAGGTACGGCACCAGCACCAGGCCGTCCGCACCCGGCGGCGCGCACATTGCGAGCTCGGCCAGCCGGTCGTGGTCCACACCGAGCATGCGGGCGGCCGCGTCCAGGACACCGGCGGCGTTGAGCGTGCACACCAGCGGAAGGAACTCTCCGGCGGCGTCGGCGAACCCGGCGATCACACCAGTCGCGTCCGCGGCGGGGAAGCGGGTTGTGCCGTACGCCGTGCCCGACGTGCCCAGCGACACGACCGCATCCCCGACTGCGGCATCCAACCCCAGGGCGGCGGCCATATTGTCACCGGTCCCCGCCGCGACCAGGACCCCTTCCGGCGTGGTGCCGGCGGCCTGGCACGGTCCCAACACCCGCGGCAGCGCCGGAACACGACCGAACGCCAAGCACAGGATGTCGTCGCGGTAGGCGCCCTCCGCGGGCGACCAGTACCCGGTGCCCGACGCATCCCCACGGTCGGTGCGGAGACCGGCGAGGTCACCGGCGCCGCACAGCCGCCAGGTCAGGTAATCGTGCGGCAGGCAGACGGCCGCCACGCGCGCCGCGGCGTCGGGCTCGTGCTCGGCGAGCCAGCGAAGTTTGGTGACGGTGAACGACGCGACCGGGACGCTGCCGACCGCGTCCGCCCACCCCTTCGGCCCGCCCAGTTCGGCGACCAGGTGGGTGGCAGCCCGTGCGGAGCGCGTGTCGTTCCACAGCAACGCGTCCCGGACCACCCGGCCATCCTCGTCGAGGCAGACCAAGCCGTGTTGCTGGCCCGCGACGCCCACCGCCGCGACGTCGGCGAGGCCGCCCGCATCGTCGATCGCGCGCCCGAGCGCCTGCCACCACGCGCCGGGGGCCACCTCGGTCCCGGGCGGGTGCGGCGCGCGCCCGGAACGCACAACGGCGCCGCTGCCGGCATCGCAGATTACGACCTTGCAGGACTGCGTCGACGAGTCAACCCCTGCGACCAGCGGTGCCCGGCCCGGCATGTCAGCGCGCGCCGAGAATATGCTCGACCGCCAGTTGGTCCAACCGCTCGTAGCCCAGGCCACGTTCGGCGGCCGCCTCCGGATCGAAGTCGTCCTTGCCGAGGTCGGCGTACGTCTCACCAGGGGCGAGCGTGGGCACCGCCAACTGGTCCAGCCCGGCCGCGGCGGCGGCCTCGCGCACCTCGGGGTCGGCGCGGAACGCCTTCGCCCGCTCGCGCAGAAGCAGGTAGGTGCGCATGTTCGCGGCCGCCGACACCCATACCCCGGAGGCGTCCTCGGTGCGCAGCGGTTTGTAGTCGAAGTGCCGCGGCCCGTCGTAGCCGCCGTGTTCGAGCAGGTCGACCAGGAAGAACGCGCTCTTGAGGTCACCGTGCCCGAAGACCAGGTCCTGGTCGTACTTGGGCCCGTGCTGGCCGTTCAGGTCGATGTGGAACAACTTGCCCGCCCACAGCGCCTGGGCCACGCCGTGGACCATGTTGAGCCCGGCCATCTGCTCATGCCCGACCTCGGGGTTGAGGCCGACCATGTCCGGGTGTTCGAGGCACTCGATGAAGCCGAGGGCGTGGCCGATCGTGGGCAGGAAGATGTCGCCGCGCGGCTCGTTCGGTTTCGGCTCCAGCGCGACGCGCAGGTCGTAGCCTTGGTCGCGGATGTAGCCGCACACGGTGTCGATGGCTTCCCTGTAGCGGTCCAACGCGGCCCGCACGTCGGTCCCCGCGTCGGACTCGCTGCCCTCCCGTCCACCCCAGAACACGTAGGTGCGCGCGCCGAGTTCCGCGGCCAAGTCGATGCTGCGGATGACCTTACCCAGCGCGAACCGGCGCACCGAACGGTCGTTGGCGGTGAACGCGCCATCCTTGAACACCGGATGGGCGAACAGGTTCGTCGTCGCCATCGGCACCACGAGACCGGTCGCGTCGAGCGCCGCCCTGAACGCGGCTGTCCTCTTCGCGCGCGTGTCATCGTCCGCGCCGAAGGGCACCAGGTCATCGTCGTGGAACGTCACACCGTATGCGCCCAGCTCGGCGAGACGGTGCACAGCCTCCACAGGGTCGAGGGGCGCCCGGGTCGCGTCGCCGAACGGGTCGCGGGCCTGCCAGCCGACCGTCCACAGACCAAAGCTGAACAGGTCCTCGGGCCGCGGAGCCAAGTTAGTCACGGCACTCCAAGCAAATAAGTCTAATGACTGGACTAAAAACCCCAGCTAAGCCCCGGGTGGCCGCGATGTCAACACCCGGTCGCCCAAGCGGCCGGGTCCGGGCGCGATGAAAGGATCGCCGCATGTCCCCGCCGCGCCGCCCCACCCACATCGCCACCATGCGTGAGCGGAACCTGGCGCTGGTCCTGCGGGAAATCTCCCGGCGGCAACCCGTCACGCGTGCCCGGCTCGCCGAACTGACCGGGCTGACCAAGACCACGGTGGCAAGCCTGGTAGCAGCTTTGGAGGACCTGCATTTGATCATCAGCGCGGGACCGGTCCGCGGAGGCACCCGCGGCCGCCCGGGCGCACCGGTCTCACTCGCACCCGGCCCCGTGGCGGGGCTCGGCCTGGAGGTCAACGGTCACTACCTCGCCGCATGCGTCCTCGACCTGACCGGCGACGTGCGCCTGAGCGAAACCATCGCGTGCGACAACCGCGGGCGCGACGTCGAGGAGACCCTGGCGGCATTGGGCACATTGGGGCAGCGGCTGACCACACGGGCCGCTGACGCCGGCCTGGACGTTGTCGGAACGGCCGTCGCGCTGCCCGGTGTCATCACCCAGGACCGGACCAACGCGCCCAACCTCGGCTGGGAATCCGTTCCCGCCGCAGCCCTCATCCGCGAGACCCTACCGGTACAGCCCTTTGCTCTCGCCGTGGACAACGAGGCCAACCTCGGCGCGCTGGGTGAACTGTGGTATGGAGCCGGCCAAGGCGCCGGGAACTACCTCTACCTGTCCGGAGAAACCGGCATCGGCGCCGGGATCGTTGCCAACGGCGAGCTCTTCCGCGGCGCCCACGGCGCAGCCGGTGAACTCGGCCACATCGTCGTCGACCCCAACGGACCCGAATGCCGCTGCGGCGGTAGCGGCTGCCTGGAACAGGCCGCCGGGCTCGATGCTGTCCTGAACACCGCTGGCATCCCCACCATGCCGGGCTCATCCGAATCCAGGCTCTCGCAACTGCTGCACCGTCTCGCCGAGAACGACCGAGACGCGCTCCGAGCCGTCGACGCAGCAGGGCGCGCACTCGCGGTCGCGCTTGTCGCGGCCGTCAACCTCCTGGACCCGGACACCATCGTCCTCGGCGGCATGCACGCCCGCCTTGCCCCCTGGCTCATCCCGCCGATCGAAGCATCCATCTCCCAAAGCACCGGCAAACTACGTGGGCACACCCCCGCCCTCCGCGTGTCAACACTCGCGGCCGACAGCGCGGTACGCGGCGCGGCGGGAACCGTCCTCGACAGCGTCCTCACCAGCCCACTCAGGGTCAACTGACCACCAACGCCGATCACCACTCCCGCGCTCAACCACCGACCATACGTGGGGCCTGTAAGCCCTACAGCCGGCGCAACTCAGGCCCCCCGTCAGCGACGCCGTGCTGCACGTCGAGGTAGGCGAAGTGTGCCATCAGGTCCCGGTGGTAGGAGTCCACGCAGGCAAGGCCAATCATGGTGCCGGTGAAGCCCCTCGCCGCCTCGTCCGACATGTAGGTCGCGTCGATGACCGGGCCCAGGGGCCGCGCGTGGCCGTCGGGCGCATGCCACCAGAACTGCAGGGCCCCGTGGTCCAGCCGCGCCTGCAGGACGACGTCCCACGCTCCACGGCGGCCCGATCGAGGAGAAACTCCCGCTTGACGCCCTGCTCCACCAGCACGACACCGACGGCCGGCGACCGCATGGTCGCCGCACTGGTTGCGGCACTCCAAAACACCGCGGCCGACGTCCTCCTTGACGACCGCATGCGCCAGGCCTACCTCGACGGCGCCGCGGCCCGCTCCGCACTGCCCGGCGTCCGCACCCTCGCCACTGCCAACGCCGACGGACCCCGTGCGGTCACCCCCGCCCTGGTCGCCGTTCCCGCCGCGCAACTCGCCCACCCAGGCCCGTGCGACCTGCTGCTCGAAGAGAACTTCGGCCCGACCACCACCATCGCCCGGTACGCCACGGACGACGAGGTCGACGCCGTCCTCGCACGGCTGCCCGGCAGCCTCACCGCCACCCTGCAGACCGCCATCCCGACCATGTCGACTCGGGCCACACACCACCGCGACAACAGCGGTGGCCCGACCAGACCACACCAGGACCCGGCAGCTGCGCGGCTGCTACCGCGGCTAACCGAACTCGCCGGCCGCGTCGTCGTCAACGCCTGGCCCACCGGCGTCGCCGTCGTCGCCGCCCAGCACCACGGCGGTCCCTACCCGGCGACCACCTCGACCTCCACGTCCGTCGGCGCAACGGCGATCGAGCGTTGGCTGCGCCCGGTTGTCCACCAGGGCACCCCCGAAGCACTGCTTCCACCCGAATTGCGCGACGACAACCCGCTGCGCGTTCCGCGCACACCGGTCCTGGTAGGCGAAATCGAGGGCGACGGAGACCCCAGAACGGTGAGATCGATAGCCTTCGCCCCGAACGGTGCCCTCGCGGTGGCAACGCCAACATCGGTCACCATCTGGGACCTGACGGATCCCACTCGACCGGAACCACTTCGGTCCCTCGATCGCGACTGGTCCAAGAACGCTTTACCGATCATCAGGGATCGGGAAGACGGACGCTACGCCAGACCCGCGCTCACCTTGCTCGACGCTTTCAGGCTGTGTTGCCGGAAATCATGTCGAAAATAGCCCGACCAGCGGCCCGCCGCCGGCGAGCCATCTCGTCATCGTCCATGGTCGCTCGCGGGCCCTTCGGGCGAAGGTTCAGCATGTCTATGAGTGCCTGCTCACCGGCGTGTATCTCCTGGTAGCGGCGTGGGTCCCAGAGGAAGGCAAGACCAGCCGCCGCCGCGACCGCGCGGATGTCTCCGCGGTCAGTGGGCAGACCGGAGAGCAGCAACGCTGCCGTCGCCCGTACCTGGGGAAGCTGCGCGCACTGCAGCGCCTGCGGCAGGCATCCGCCCAGCTGCGGGAAGTCGAAGGTGAGCAGGTTCTCCACGAGCCGGTCGGCCTCGTCGTCCGGTGTCGTCCCCGCAGGCCACCGGTCCAGCCATGCCTCGCGCATTCCGTCGGCAGCCGGGGCGAAGTCGATTCTTGCCAGCGTCGCGAGGCACACCGCGGCCCGTAACCGCGGTGGAGGGTAGTCCTCGGCACCGGCGGTGGCTGCGGCCGGGCCGGCGTCGGTCGCGGACGGGCTGTCGGTGGCAGCGAGCGCGTCGAGGAGCATGCCGGCGTAGGCTTCGCCGACCGACAGGCAGCCGCATACGTCCGCGAAGACCTCGCCCAGCCAGCCCGTCCAGGCGTCGGCGACGCCCGCGCGACGCAGGCAGCTGTGCAGGGTATCGGTGAGCGCCAGATCGTCTTCGATGTGGTGACCGACCTCGTGCGGGATGGCGAGCAGGCCGGGCAGGTGGCCGCTGTGGGACCAGGGCAAGCCGATCAACGGGAACGGCAGTCGGGCCGCGGCCGTTGCCCCTTCGCGGGTGTAGAGGCCTCCACGCGGAAGTAGGTCCCGGAAGTTGGCGCCCCGCTTGGCCGCGAAGGGCACCGCCGACGTGGTGAGGAACACCAGCGGTGGCTCGGCGGACGGGCCTTGCGCGGCGGACCCGCGCCCGGCCGCGTCGAGAGCCGGCCGGTAGCAGGCCCAGGCCAGCTCGTCCGCGGCCGCGAGGAAGCCGGCGTGCCAGGGCACCGAGCGCAGCAGCAGCTTGCTGCGGAAGAAGTCCCACACGTGGTGCATGTCGAGGATCACGTCCGCCGGGCTGGACCTGCCCGCGGACGGCCCCGCGGCCACGGCGGCCTCCGCCGCGTCGGCGTAGCCGCCTAGTACGTCGAGGACGCTGCGCACCTGGCTGTGATGCTTCTCCAGCGGCTGCCCTTCGCCGGTCGTGGCCGTCCATTCGGACAGCTCACCGCGCAGGCTGACGAGTTGGTGGCCGATCTGAGCCGCCAGCCGTCCGGCGAGGTCCTCGGGTAGCACGGCGGGAGTGGTCATGGCCGGGTGATGGCGGACGCAGCCGCGAAGATCGTCGTTGCCCGGGACGCCAGATCGTCGCTCGATCCCGGGGTGCGCTGCGGGGCCCCGGCGCTGGCCTCGGTGACGAGAGACAGCAACGAACGGCCCTCACGCAGCCCGCTGGCCAGGAGGCGGGTCAGGTCGGAGCTGTTGGTGGGACCGAGGCCGGTCGCGATGATCGCGGGTGCCGCCGCCGTCTGGAACATCTGCGCGGCGAAGAGGTTGCGCAGCAGAAGCTGCCAGGGGATGTCCAACAGCGAACCGGGGAACGGTGGGTCCAGCACGACGACCGGCTCCCGGCCGCGCGGGAAGTGCCGTAGTAACGCGGCGACGTCCCGTGGCCGCAGATCGGACCCCGAGGATCGCGAGACCAGGCGCCCCGTCTGATCGTCGCCGGAAAGATCCAGATAGGGTGTGTCGCCGATAAGGTGCAGGCGGGCGTTCAGATGCAGGACCGCCACGTCCCGCACCGGCGGCCCCGTCTCCCGCAGCGCGCGGATATCGGGGGTGTGTACCCGGAAGCCGAATCGTTCGTAGTGGAGGGTGACGTCGTGGCCGGACGACCAGTGGGCCACCCTGGTCTCGGCCTCCACGTCGGCGGCCGGGCTGACCACGATGACCGACCGCGAGTCGTAGAAGTGCCGGGTTGTCCGGTCGAGCAGGTCGCGGACCGCCGGGTCAACCTCGTCGGGATTGGCGTGTGCCGCGCGCTGGAAGCGGTCGAGGGCGTGCCGGGTGAGCGGGCCGGGAATGCCGTCGACGGCGAGGCCTGCGTCGGCGACCCGGTTGAGGGTGGCCTGCAGCCAGCGCACATCCAGCTCGGACGCGGCCAGTGGAAGGGACCGGTAGAGGCTGCCGAACTCGGCCGGCTCCGCCGCGAGCTCCCACGGCAGCATCTGGACGACCGCATCGTCGGACTCGAGCCGCAGCGTCGTGATCGGCTCTGCCCGCCTGGTCCCAGGGGTGCGTCGGACGCTGTCGGGGATGCGGCGGATCAGCGCGGTGCGCAGCGCATCGATGACGCCGGGTAGATTGTCCTGCATCTGGCGTTGCAGCTCGTCGCGATCGAGGGGTGTCGTCCGGGGCGGCTCGAGGCGGACCGCGGCCTCCCAGGGACGGTCGGGGAGGACCCCTGCTGCCGCGGCGTTGACGTCGGCGGGGGCGGCGGCAGCGCGTGGCGACCGCTGCGAGGCCGCCACCCCGAGCCGGGTGTACATGTCCCTTGCCCGCCGGCCGGCGTCGCGGTCACCGTTGACGGTGGCGTACCGGGTCAGGTTCTCAGCCGCCCATCCGGACACCACGTCTTCGTTCTGTTGCAGCTCAACGGCCTCGGCGAGCAGCCGGCTGGCTTCCGCGCGGCGGCCTCGGGCGACTGCCGTGTCCGCGAGCAGGCCCAGGGCGGCGGCCCGCAGTAGCGGATGTCGTCGGCTCTCGGTGAGGAGCGCCGCCGCATGCGGATGATCGCTTTCAATGTCCGCGAGGCGGGCGCGTGCCTGCAGCCAGCGCCAGCGCGCCAGCAGGGCATCACCGTCCCTGGCCAGGTCGTCGATGGCGGCGTCCAACGACGCCGGGACCCGGGGGGTCGGGCTGCCCCAGACCAGCCGGTCGACCTCCGCGACGGCCGTTGCCGACAGCGCGTGGTCCTGGCGGGCCCGGCTGTCCTGCCGGCGGAACGTTCGCTGCTGGTCTAGTTGCCTGCGCGCGGTCCGGCGCAGCCGGGCCCATTCCGTGCCCGGGTCGGCCGGCTGCGGGCAGCCGGCCAGCTCCAGCAGGGCGTACCCCTGCGCGGACGCGGGACGCAGCCGGCTGATGCGGGATTCGAGGTGGGAGGTGAGGTCGCGGGCCCGGCCGTCGGTGAGGGTCAGCGTGTGCGCCGCGACAAGGGCTGCCAGGTCCGGCGCCGCCCGTCGGTCCGCGACGAAGCGCCTCGCCTGGACCAGCTGCTCCTCGTCCGGTTCGCCGGCGGCCAGCGCTGCGGCCTCCACCGCCACCAGCCACGTCCGGACGGTGGTCTCGTCCGCGTCCGGTGCCAGCGCCGCGGGATCCGGTAGCAGTCCTATCGCCTGCGCCGCGTCCCGCACCTGGCGTACCAGGAATGTGCCGTAGAGCAGCCGCCACTCCGGATTTCCTGTGGCGAAGCCCAGCTCGCTCCACAGGCTGGCAGCACGGCTGAAGCTGTCCGACGCCTGCCCGAGCAGGAGCAGCTCGCCCTGCACGGCCCCGCGCAGCTGGTCCGCCTCGGCGAGGTGCCGCCACCGCTCGGTCCCGGCGATCCCCTGGGCGTGTTCGCTGGCCTTGTCCAGGCAGCGCAGCGCCCGGGTCGTGTGCCCTAGCAGGTGCTCGGCCCGGGCCTCCAACCGAGCGGCCGCTGCCCGGTCAGCCGGGGAGACGGCTTGCCTCGCCGTCTCGGTGGCGACCCTGGCCGCCCGCGCTGGTTCGCACCGACGCAGCAGAACCTCGATCCGGTAGAAATCCACGGAGGCGGCGAGGGCGCCGTCGATCCCCTCGCGTGCCCGCTCACACCACTCGAGGGCGGTGTCGAAATCGCCCCGTCGGCGGCTGTCGTCGGCGAGCGCCAGCATGATCTCCACAGCCCGGGTCTGCCAGCCGGCGGCCGTGGCCGCCCGCAGCGCCCCCCGGTAGGCGGCGTTCGCCGACTGCTCCGTGTCCGGCTCGCCGGGAGCCGGCGGGTCGGAGCGCGCCGCCCGGCAGTCGCCGACGATCTCCCACAGCTCCGCCCGGTCCTCGTCCGTCGTCGCGACGTCCAGCGCGGCTGCGGCGAAACGTTCGGCGTCCCGCACCGCTCCGTCACGCAGGAGGATTGCCGAGCCGACCACCGCGGCGAAGCTGAGCACCGCCGCGCCGCCGAGCGCCGCGTCGCCGGCCACCGCCGCGCCGGCCCTCCACAGCAACGCGCTGCCGGCCACCGTCGCTCCGCCGACGGCCAGCGCGCCGAGCTCGCCAGCCCGCCGCCATGCGACGTCAGCCGTGCCCCAGTAGGGGTGGGTCGGCTCGACCCGCTCCCGGATCGCCCGGCGCACCGTGGCGTACGCCTCGTAGAGCCAGGCCTCCGCGACCGTCGCGAGGTCGACCACCGGCTCCCCGGTGCGAAGCGTCCGGGGACGGCCGTCCTCGTCGAGGTAGTCCTCCCCCCGTATCTCCCGCGCGATCTCGACGAGCCGGTCGAGGTCGTCGCCGCGGCGGCAGCGGTGCACTGCGGCCCGCCAGTCGTCGACCGCCGTCGCGTCCCGGAGCTGGAACTTGTGGTACAGCGACTCCCGCAGGTAGCGGGACCACTGGGCGTCGTCGCGCTCGGCCAGGTTGGCGAAATGCTCGGCGAACGCCCGGTGCAGGTCGGCGAAGACGGGGTGGCCGCTGACCAACTGCCGCATGGGCGCCCGGGCATTGGGATGGAACACGACGGTGTCCATGTCACCCGGTGGCTGGTAGACCCATGATCCCGTTCCGATGTAGGCCCGTAGCCGGTCCCAGATCTGGCGGAGGGCGGCGTCGTCCAGCGGCTCCGAGCGGAACGGAAAGACATTCGGGTCGCCGCGACGATGGTGTCTGTCGTCCCGCGGATCGTCGTCGGCGGAGGGCCCGGCCATCCCGCGGGCGAGGAACGGACGCATCACGGTGGCGACGTCCTCGAAGCGCAGCCGCCGGGGAATCACCCCGTACCGCAGCAACCACCGTACGGCCACATCGTCGACGCGCCGCACAATCCGGTCGATGACGTACATCAGCCGTGGTTCCCGGTTCGCCGCCAGTACCCCCTCGGTGATGTCGACATCGTTCTCCAGCAGGTCGGCGTACAGCGCGAGCGAGAAGGGCACGCCGCAGGACTGGCGCACTACCACGTCGAGGAGCGGCGAGTCGGCCAGTCCTCGGGTCTCGCGCAGGTAGGCCCGGGCCCGCGATTCGTCGAAGGGCTTCAGCTCGATGTGTTCGATGCGGTCGAACGCCGCCACCGCGGCCCGTACCCGGCCGCGGGCGCGCAGGTCGTACCGGCCGGACAGCACGATGCGCAGCGCCGGACACCGGCGGTGGACCCTGCCGAGCAGCAGCAGGAGCGAGGCGAGCTCGTGCTCGCCTTCCAGGAGCAGTTCCTCGAGGGTGTCGACCACGACCACCGCGGGCCGGTCGCCGGCCACCGCGTTGAAATGCCGGATGAAGTCGTTCGGGATGTCGCGGGCCGCCGCGACGGCGACCTGGGGCGTCCCGATCGTCTGTGCGGCGCCGAGGGCGAGTTCCGAGGGCTGGCGCGTGAGTAGGCTCGCCAACTCGCCGTAGCGATCCTTGATCTTGTCGAATGTTGGGCGGGGCGAGCGCAGATCAAGTTGCTCGGCGAGTGGCAGCAGCGCGAGCCACGGGTATTGACCGAGGACGGCCGGGCTCGCCATGTCGAGATCAAGACGGGCACACGGAACGTCGAAGGTGTCACCCGAGCATTGCCGGGCCACCAGCCACTGCAGGCGAATCGTCTTGCCCATGCCGCCGGGACCGAACAAATGCCAGGCCCGCGGCCCGTCAGGTCGCAGCAGCGCCTCGACCTGCTCGTGCAGGCCGGGTTCAGCGAAGAACTGGGCCGAATGTCCGTAGTCGTCGGACCAGAACCGCAGCGCTCGGAGGTAGGCGGCCCGGTCGAGCACGAGCTCGCTGAGGCGCGGGCCGGCGAGCGCGACCCGGTCGCGGTCACTCACGACGTCCAGCAGGTCCTGCATCCGCGGAAAGTCCCGGCGCCGCCTGGCCTCGTCGAAGGCCGTGGTGAACAGCTCGATCGCCTGGCCGGTGTCGGCGAGGATCTCGTGGCGTAGTCGGTCGAGGTTCTGTCCGGACCGCGCGCAGTCGTCAGCCAGGTGCCTGGCGAGGGCGGCGAGCGCGGCGGGCACCGCCGGTCCGGAGGTGTCGCTCTGCCACCGGCGCAGGAAATGGCGGCGGTCCGGCTCGCACAGCTGGTAGAGCCCGAGCCGCCCGGTGACCCGGTCGACGAGCTTTCGCTGGTGCAACTCGGCGAGGTCTGGCAGGTCGGCCAAGCTGGTCCCGCTCATCACCGCGGCCGCGGGCGTCAGGATCGTGCCGTACGTTCTTTCGTCGAAGGTGTGCGCGGCCGCGCACACCTTCATCACCTCTACCCAGGGGGCCGGCAGCAGCGACCGGCGGATGTCCAGGATGTCCTCGCCGGCCGCGAGCCGACGACCGATTTCCGCCGCCGGCAGCGTCATCGGTGCTCCCTCGCCAGCTCCGCCATGCTCACCGCGGAGGCCAGCATCTCGAAGATGCGGATGGTGACGGGCCCGCCCCTCTGGCGGAGCGACTCATACGTCGCTTCAAGATTCTCGAAGGGCAGGTTGCGGCGTTCGTAGTAGTCTCGAGCCAGCCGCATGATGTCCGCCGCTGGGATGTCTCCGAGCTCGATCTGTTTCCGCAGGCGGACATCTTCCGCCGGCAGGTGCTCGGCTACCCACGGGGTGCGCGCGACGATGACCAGCCGGAGCGGCTCGGCGTCGCCGGCGGCGATCGGCCGCACGAAACATTGGTACGCGGCATCGAACGACTGGTCCAGCACGTGCGCCCGGTCGAGTGCGATGACATGCGTACGGCTGCCGGACGCATCCCGCAGCGCCGCCACGAACTCTGTCAGGATCTGCTGTTTGCGCAGGTCCGCGTGCCTTCGGTTGTCGTTGAACGCCTGCCCTTTGTCGTCGCCGGTGAGCTTGGGTAGCTGTGCGTCGAAGGCGGCGAAAGCGGCCTCCGGCAGCGGGTCTGGGTGCCCGGCGGCGGTGACCGCCGTCCGCACGGCTTTCACCAGGGCGAACCAGTCCTTGCTGCCCGCGCCGAGATCGACATAGGTGATGCGGTGGCCGCGCAGATAGCAGGTCAGTAACGACCAGAAGGTGAGCCAGCTCTTCCCGGTCTCCGGGAGTCCCGTCCTCGACTGACCGGTGACGACCAGCAGGTTCGACGCTGCCGCTGCGTCCTCCGCCGGCTGCGGGTCCAACGCCCACCAGGCGGTCCGTCGTTCGTGGTACCGCCCCACGAACTCGGCGAGCTGGAGGAACTTCCCCTCCCGGCAGACCCGCTCGAAGGAGGTGCTCTCCGCCACGAACCACATCCGCAGCAACGCCTGCGGAGGGCACGCGACAGTCAGCCGCGGCAGAGCCCAGTCGGCCCGGCCGCCGCGGCTGAGCTCGGGATCGGCGCGGGCCGCCGCGACTGCCCGGTCGACGGCCAGTTCCCGGCCGAGCGCTTCGTAGAACCGCCAGGAGAACGCGGCCGCCGCCGGGGACTCGACATCCGCCTGCATCGACACCACCGCCCAGGCGCCGGCATCCAGGAATGCCTCCGCCAACCCCTGGATGTTCTCCACGGGGTCGTGTGCGGTCCGGCAGGCGTTGAGGACGACGAGCTGGGGCTTCCACTGGCTGAAGTCGCCGACATCCTCCGACCGCAGGCCCCACTTCCGGCCTTCGTGCGGTGTGGTGGTCCAGTTGAACGCCAACATCCGGCTGCCGCCGGGCCGGGCCATCCCATGGCCGATGAAATGCAGGACGTGCGGCCGCAGGCTGTCGATCTCGCGGCGAAGTTCGATGTCGGTCGGCCCGTCGAGGACCTCGATGTGGATCCGGCAGCGGCGTTCGGCTATGCCGCCACCGATGCGGGCGATCTCACCGTCGGACAGCAGCTCCCGCGCTCTCGGGTCGCAGACCACCAGCAGCACCCGAAGTGGGCCGGGCGCCGGAGCGGGAGGCGTTTCGTGGCACCGCGCCTGTAGGAGAGACCAGGGTAGGTCCGGCCGCCGGAACAGGAAGCCACTGCGGTCGCGTAACAGTTCCCAGGGGAGATCTTGCAGCTGGGGCGACCGCACCTCCAGGTGGACCCGGTCTGGCCGGGGCTCGCTGACCATCAGCGACTCCCATGCCGTCGCTACGTCGCCCTGATTGAGAAGCGCGAACAGCTGACGCCCGACAACGAACCGGGCTCCGTCCGCGGCCGCCAGACCCAGCAGGTCCGGTGCCGACGCCGCCGCGCGGACCGCCGCGATGTCCGCCTCCGGCAGCGGCGCCTCGGCGATCGGCACGGCGGTGCCGCCGACGTCGTCCATCTTGGCCAGCGTGACGACGTGGTGGCCCTCGACCGGGGTGACCCGGAAGACGACCGTCATGTCCCCACGGGGCGGTCGGCCGCGGCATGCTCTGCGCCGCCCTCCCCGCCGGTGCCGGCCTCGTCCGTAGCGTCGGTCCCGGCTGCCCACTCAGCAGGTTGCCGGTCGCTGGAGAGGACTTCGAGGACGCTGAACGGCTCCGCGGTTGCCTCATCGAGGAGCAGGCCAGGGACCGGCGATGGGAACGCGCCCCGACGGGGTTGCCGTGGTCCGTACTCGGCCGCGACCCTCCCGCGCCAGTCCTCGCGGACTCCCACGACCTGGAAGAACGGGGTCAAAGACCGGCCAGACCAGGTCAGGCCGACGTGCTGGGAGCGCGCAGCGGACACCGTACCCGCGAGATCGCCAATCGTCAGCGGGCCGGACCCAGCCGTCCCGCTGATTCTCAGTTCGGCCGCCGCGCCACGATCCTGCGCCACCAGCACGGTTCCCCGCCGCGCCGTGACAACACCGGTGACCGCGACCTCGCCCGGTTGCCACCGGCCCGCCCAGCACCGGCTCACAAGTTCCGCCGCCAGCGCGCTGACATTGCCCAGCTCCCGGGAGGTAACCCCGGTATAGGCAGCGAGCACGGCGCTGTCGTGACGGAACTCCACCAGCGCACCCGCATCGGCCGTGGCCAGTGCAGAGAAACCTTCCGCAGCACTCCCGGCCGTCTTGAACCGGATGGAAACCTTGCCCGCCGCGTCGTACAACATGTCGTTCTGGAGGGTGCCGGCGCGCGGTGACACTGTCAGCCCGCGGTCCGTCAGGGTCCCGGCGGTCACAATGTTGGAGGGCGTCGCCAGGTAGACGTCGCCGAACTGAATCTTTCTGGTCAGTGGCCAGGTGACCCACCAGCCAGGCCACAGGCCGGCCGCGGCGGCTCGATATCGCCTGTGTAACGTCTCCATCTTTCGTCCCCCGCGCACAGCCCGGCCGGCGATTGTCTCACCGTCGCACCGAATGGAGAACAGCCGGCAGCGGACCCGCCGAACGATCTCCTGGCGCCCTTGGCGCCGTGACCGACCCTACAAGATCGGAAGGTTCGAATCCACACCGCCCGCTGTCGAAGACAATCGCCTGGTCGACAGCCTGTCGATCCTCGACAGCCGGTGGTGGGGTGGTAGCGCCGGAGGCGACCCCGTAGCTCTCTGGCCCCCGACGACGCGATCGCCAGCCTCGAGGCCACCGCGCGGCGCCTGACCGCGGCGGCAGTCGCGGCTTTCCCCTCAGCACCCGCCGGCGGCTGAGCTACCGGCGCTCAGGGCGCATCGGGCAGCAAGGACCTTGCCATACGGGGCGTCGTAGCAGTGCTCCGTACGCCGGCAGACAACTCATGAGCCCGCCTCGCTACCAGGCGGTGTGCCCGTATTGCTCGGGCAGGACGTTCGATTCTCGCGCCCGTCGGCGGCTCGGGCACGCCGCCCGCGAATACCCCGTTCCCCGCCTTCGCGGCCACTCCATCCCGAGACAACGCCTCGGCGGCGCCAGGCGGGCCTGGGCAGGTCTTCCTCTGCTATTCCCGGGTCGACCAGGAGGATGTCCTGGGCCTCTACGAGCGCCTCCTGGCGGACGGTGAGGGACCCTGGCTCGACGTCCGGTCCAGGGCGCGGTTCAGGGTGAGCACGTTGACGGTGGGTTCGCCGAGGAACCCGAGGGCACGGCCGTGCACGTGCTCGGCGACCAGGTGGTGGACGGCCGCCGGGTCCAGGCCGCGCGCCTTCGCCACCCGGTTCACCTGGAGGAAGGCGTAGGCGGGGGAGATGTCGGGGTCGAGGCCGCTGCCGGAGGCGGTGACGGCATCCGGCGGGACCGGGTTGCCTGCGCCCTTGCCCGGTCCCCTGATGGGCACGGTGATGCCGGCGGAGTAGTCCGCACCGGCCTTCGCGCATTCGACCCCGACACCTTCGTAGGTCGTCGTGAATGGAGTGGTCGGGCATTCCTCGTTGGTGCTGACGACCCGGGTGATCGGGCCCGTGGTGCCGGCGGTGCGGAACACCGACAGGACGGCGCCCACGCCGTTCGCGGTGCAGAACGGGCGCCGCCCGTCGACTCCCTCGAGGTCACCGATGGCCTTGCTGCGGGCGCAGACCTGGGTGAGCAGGCTCTGCTTGCCGGTGTCGGCTCTGTCGGCCGGGTTCGGCGGCGTGTCGACGATGCTTTCCGGGCCGAGGTTCGAGGCGGACGTCGACGTGGGGTCGTAGCCGTCGCCGGCGGCCGACGGGCGGGCCTGGAAGTATCTCGGGATCGGGTTGCCCTTGTCGTCCTTGAACGACTGGCCGATCTCGGACGAACCGACGACCTGCCCACTGGCGCTTTTCACGAACGAGCCGCCTGCCTTGTCCCGCAGGCCCGGCACCTGCGCGACGCCGGTCATGACGAGTGGGTAGGCGATACCGAGGAGAACGGTCAGCGCGAGGAGCATCCGCAGTGCGGCGAGGTGCTGGCGGACGGGCGAGGGAAGTCGGGTGGCAGGCATGATTACCGGGCTCCCGGGATGAACTGGATGACCAGGTCGATGAGTTTGATCCCGACGAAGGGGACGACGAGCCCGCCGAGGCCGTACACGTAGAGGTTGCGACGCAGCATGGCGGTCGCGTTGGACGGGGTGTAGCGGACGCCACGCAGCGCCAGTGGGATCAGCGCGATGATGACGAGCGCGTTGAAGATGACCGCGGAGAGGATCGCGGACTGCGGACTGTGCAGCCGCATGATGTTGAGCGTGTCCAGTCCGGGGTAGACGGCGGCGAACATCGCCGGAATGATCGCGAAGTACTTGGCGACATCGTTGGCAATCGAGAAGGTGGTCAGCGCGCCGCGCGTGATGAGCAGCTGCTTCCCGATCTCCACGATCTCGATGAGCTTTGTCGGGTTCGAGTCGAGGTCGACCATGTTGCCGGCCTCCTTGGCGGCCGACGTGCCGGTGTTCATGGCGACGCCGACGTCCGCCTGGGCGAGCGCGGGCGCGTCGTTGGTGCCGTCGCCGGTCATCGCGACGAGCCTGCCGCCGGCCTGTTCGCGCTTGATCAGCGCCATCTTGTCCTCGGGCGTGGCCTCGGCGAGGAAGTCGTCGACCCCCGCCTCCTCGGCGATCGAGCGGGCCGTCAGCGGGTTGTCGCCGGTGATCATGACGGTGCGGATGCCCATCCGGCGCATCTCGTCGAACCGCTCGCGCATGCCCTGCTTGACGATGTCCTTGAGCTGGATCACGCCCAGCACGCGAGCCCCGCCCTCGACGCCTTTGGCGGATTCGACGGACTCGGCGGATTCGACGGACTCGGCGACGACCAGCGGGGTGCCGCCGGAGGCGGAGATGCCGTCGACGACCTCGCCCGTCTGCACTGGTATCGCTCCGCCGAGGTCACGGACCCAGGCGATGACGGCGCTAGCGGCGCCCTTGCGGACCTGCCGGGCCGGTTGGCCGTCGATCGCGTCGAGGTCGACGCCGGACATCCGGGTCTGCGCGGTGAAGGGGACGAACCGGGCGTGGAGAAGCTCGCCGGGGCTGCGTTCCCGCAGGCCGTAGGCATCCTTGGCGTGGATCACGATGGAGCGGCCCTCGGGTGTCTCGTCCGCGAGTGAGGACAGCTGGGCGGCGCTGGCCAGTTCCTCCTTCGACGTGTCGCCGACCGGGAGGAAGTCCCGAGCCTCCCGGTTCCCGATCGTGATCGTCCCGGTCTTGTCGAGCAGCAGGGTGTCGACGTCGCCGGCGGCCTCGACGGCCCGGCCCGACATGGCCAGCACATTGCGCTGCACGAGCCGGTCCATTCCGGCGATGCCGATCGCGGACAGCAGCGCTCCGATCGTGGTGGGGATCAGGCAGACCAGCAGCGACACCATGACGATCCCGGTGACGCCGTCACCGTCCAGTGCGCTGCTGTCCGGCACACCGGGCAGCTGGGCCCTCGAGTAGATCGCGAGCGGCTGCAGCGTCGCGACGGCGAGCAGAAAGATGATCGTCAGGGCGGCGAGCAGGATGTTCAGCGCGATCTCGTTCGGCGTCTTCTGCCGGTTCGCGCCCTCGACCAGCGAGATCATCCGGTCGATGAAGCTCTCGCCGGGCTTCTGGGTGATCCGTACGACGATCCGGTCGGACAGCACCCGGGTGCCGCCGGTGACCGAGCAGCGGTCCCCGCCGGACTCCCGGATCACCGGCGCGGACTCGCCCGTGATGGCGGACTCGTCGACGCTCGCGATGCCCTCGATGACGTCGCCGTCGCCCGGGATGACCTGGCCGGCCTCGACGACGACGACGTCGCCCTGCCGCAGCCGTGGCGCGGGCACCTCCTCCAGCTGGCCGTCCGTGCGCCGCCTGTGGGCGATGGTGTCGGTCCTGGTGCGGCGCAGCGCGTCGGCCTGGGCCTTGCCACGGCCCTCGGCTACCGCTTCCGCGAGGTTCGCGAACAGCACGGTCAGCCACAGCCAGACGACGATCAGCCAGTCGAACGCGCCCCCGTCGCGGATGGCCAGCACGGTGGTGAAGACCGCGCCGACCTCGACGATGAACATGACCGGGTTGCGCCACAGCGTGCGCGGATCGAGCTTGCGCAGCGCGTCCGGCAACGAGCGCAGGAGCATCGTCGGGTCCAGCAGGCCGCCCTGCACCCGCCGGGGACCCGAGGGAGGGACAGGAGCCGGAGCCGGGGTCGGTCTGTCGGCGACGGTCGTGGTGGACATGTCAGTGCAACCCTTCCGCGAGCGGACCGAGCGCGAGCGCCGGGAAGTACGTGAGGCCGACGATGATCAGGGTGACGCCGGCCAGCATTCCGGCGAACTGCGGCCGGTGGGTGGGCAGCGTTCCCGCGGTCTCGGGCACCGGCTGCTGCCGTGCCAGTGAGCCGGCCAGCCCCAGCACGAAGATCATCGGTAGGAAGCGGCCCAGCACCATCGCGAGACCCAGCGCCGTGTTGTACCAGTTCGTGTTCACCGTGAGGCCGGCGAACGCCGATCCGTTGTTGTTCCCCGCCGAGGTGAAGGCGTAGAGCACCTCGGACAGGCCGTGGGCGCCCGAGTTCAGCATTCCGGCCCGTTCCCCGGGCAGCGCCATCGCCAGACCGGTGCCGACGAGCACGATGGTCGGCGTGGTCAGGAAGTACAGCGAGGCGAACTTGATCTCCCGGCCGCCGATCTTCTTCCCCAGGTACTCGGGTGTTCGCCCGATCATCAGCCCCGCGACGAACACCGTTACCACGGCGAGGATGAGCATTCCGTAGAGCCCCGAGCCGGTGCCGCCCGGCGCCACCTCACCCAGCATCATGTTGAACAGCAGCGTCGCGCCGCCCAGGCTGGTGTAGGAGTCATGGAACGAGTTGACGGCGCCGGTCGAGGTGAGGGTCGTCCCGGTGGCGAACAGCGATGAGTCCGGCACGCCGAAACGGGTTTCGATGCCTTCCTGGGCGGCTCCGACGGACGTCGGGACCGTGCCGTGGTGAAGCGCCTGGAATGCCTCGTCGAATCCCAGGCTGCCCAGCGCCAGTACTGCCATCACCGCGACGATCGCCAGTCCGTGCCGGGTGCTGCCGACCAGCTTCCCGAACGTGCGCGGCAGGGAGAAGCCGATCGCCAGCAACAGGTAGACCTCGATCCAGTTGGTCCACGAGGTCGGATTCTCGAACGGGTGCGCGGAGTTGGCGTTGTAGAACCCGCCGCCGTTCGTGCCGAGCTCCTTGATGGCCTCCTGGCTGGCCACCGGGCCACCGGTGATGGACTGCTGGCCACCGGCGAGCGTGGAGACGGTGCGGTTGCCGTGCAGGTTCTGGACCGCGCCCCCGGCGATCAGCACGATCGTCGCGAGCACGCAGACCGGCAGCAGGATCCGCACGATCGTGCGCACCAGGTCGACCCAGAAGTTCCCGAGCTGGTCGGTCTTCCTCCGGGAGAAGCCGCGGACCAGGGCGACCGCCACCGCGATGCCGACCGCGGCGGAGGTGAAGTTCTGCACCGCGAGGCCGGCCATCTGGACGGTGTGGCCCATGGTCGACTCGCCGGAGTACGCCTGCCAGTTGGTGTTCGTGGTGAAGCTGATCGCGGTGTTCCAGGCCAGCGCCGGCCTGACCGCGGGGAAGCCCAGCGCCAGCCACAGGTGGTTCTGCACCCGCTGGAACAGGTACAGGAACAGCACGGAGACGGCAGAGAACGCCAGCACGCTCCGGGCATAGACCGACCAGCGCTGCTCCGCGTCCGGATCGACACCCACGACCCGGTAGATCCCGCGCTCGACGCGCAGGTGCCGGTCACTGGTGTACACCGCCGTCAGGTAGTCGCCCAGCGGCCGGTAGGTCAGGGCGAGCGCCAGCACCATCGTGATGACGGCGATGACGCCCGCGGCGTTCGTGCCCATCTAGAAACGCTCCGGCAGCAGTAGAGCCACCACGAGAAAGGTCGTGAGGGCGATGGCGAGGATCAGGCCGGCGATGTTCTCCGCGCTCACAGCTTCTCCATCGCCTTCAGGGCCAGTCCGAGTACCGCGAACACCGCAAGTGTCAGCAGTACGAACAGAACGTCGCCCACGCTGATCTCCACCCTTCCATGCCCGGCATCCCCGCGTATCTGCCTAGCGCAGTATCGGCCCGTCACTTCCGGTCCGCCAGCGTCGCTAACGCGGCGGTAACGCCGGTCTGGATAATTGCAACGGGTCTTTTACGCGGCGCCCGGTTCTCCGGGTCCTGGACCATGGGGGCAGGTGTTTTCGCGAATATCACGGGTGCGGGCCGTCGGATGTGTGCCTGCTCACATGGGCCGCGCGCGGGTCAGACGTCGATGTGTGAACCCATGATGACGGTGCGGTCGCGCGGGAGGCCGAAGTGCTCCGCGGCGTCCGCGGTGATGTGGGAGGTCGCGATGAAAAGGCGCTTTCGCCAGCGTGCCATGGTCGGCTCGTCTCCGACCCGAAGCTCGATCTTGGACAGGAAGTAGGAGGCCTGGTCCAGGTTCAGCCGCTGACCTTCGATGATGGCCGGATCGAGAGTACGCAGTGCGGCGATCACATTCGGCGTCTCCAGATAGCCGAACCGTGCGGCGATATGGCTGATGCCGTCGTCGCCGTAGCCGAGGTCGTCCACCGTGATGCGCTCGTTCGGCGCGACACGGGGTATGGGCAGGGTCTCGACCGACATGATCAGGACCAGGTCGTGTCGCACGTGGTTGTGCTCGACGTTCGCCCGCAGCGCCAGCGGCGCGGTCTGCCTGCCGCGGTTGAGGAACACGGCCGTGCCCGCGACCCGGACTGTGGTGGACGCGTCCGTGCGCAGCCGTTCGACGAAGTCGCGCAGGGAGCCCTCGCGCCGCTGCCGCTTCGCCGTCACGATCTGACGGCCCCGCTGCCAGGTCTGCATGACCGTGAACGCGCTCAGCGCGATGAGCAGCGGCAGCCACGCGCCGTGGACGAGCTTGGTCAGGTTGGCCGCGACGAACAGCAGGTCGACCACCAGCAGTGCGCCGGCACCGGGGACGAGCAGCCACCACGGTGGGTGCCAGGTCCGGCGGGCGATGTAGAAGAACATCAGGGTGGTGATGGTGATCGTCCCGGTCACCGCCATGCCGAAGGCGAATGCCAGCGCCGCCGAGCTGCGGAAGGCGAGGACGAGCGTCAGCACCGACACCATCAGCAGCCAGTTGATCCACGGGACGTAGATCTGGCCGATCGTGGACTCCGAGGTGTGGGCGATCCGCAACCGCGGCAGGTAGCCGAGTTCCGCGGCCTGGGAGGCCACCGAGTACGCCCCGGTGATGACGGCCTGGGAGGCGATCACCGTCGCCGCGGTGGCGAGCAGGACGAGTGGCAGCCGGGCCCAGCCAGGCGCGAGGAGGAAGAACGGGCTGCTGACGTGGCTCGGCCGCTCGAGGATCAGAGCTCCCTGGCCCAGATAGCTGAGCACGCATGCCGGGAAGACCAGAAGAAACCAGGCCCTGGTGATCGCCGGGCGGCCGAAGTGCCCCATGTCGGCGTACAGCGCCTCGGCGCCGGTCACCGCGAGCACGACCGCCGCAAGGGCGAAGAACGCGGTGCCGATGTGGTGGGCGAGGAAGCCCACGGCGTAGGTGGGCGACAGCGCCCGCAGGATGCTCGGGTGTCGGGCGATGCCGGACACCCCGAAGGCGCCGATCGTGACGAACCAGACGATCATGACTGGCCCGAAGATCCGGCCGACGGCGGCGGTTCCGTGCCGCTGGACCAGGAAGAGGACAATGATGATCAGTGCGGTGGTGGGTACGACGGCCTCGTCCAGCGAGGGTTGTACGACCTTGAGCCCCTCCACCGCGGACAGCACCGAGATCGCGGGTGTGATCATGCTGTCGCCGAAGAACAGCGCTGCGCCGAAGATGCCGAGCCCCGCCAGCACCGCCACGGCCCGCCCGGCCCGCTGCGACACCAGTCGTCGCAGCAGGGTGATCAGCGCCATGATGCCGCCCTCGCCGTCGTTGTCGGCGCGCATCGCGAGCAGGACGTAGGTGACGGTCACGATGATCATGACCGACCAGAACACCATTGACACCACCCCGAACACGCTGGTCGCGCTGACCGGGACGGGATGGGGATCGCGAGGGCTGAAAACGGTCTGCAGCGTGTAGATCGGACTTGTCCCGATGTCGCCGAAAACGACGCCGAGCGCGCCGACCACCACCGCGAGCCGCACCCCGGGACAGTACCGGGTCCCGGTGAATCAGACTGTCGGTGCCGGCGATCGGGGTTGACGCCGGTGCATGTAACGGGCGAACGGTCACCGGTCGGCGTCCGGGAATGGCTCGGAGGCGGCGTCCTAGCGGTCGAGGTCCTGCTGAATGCGGCGGCGGGTGGTGTCACTGACGAGGTGGGAGTCGTAGAGGCGGGAGAGCTCCGCGTTCTGGACGGCGAGCACCTCGCGGCGCAGCGCCCGGTAGGCGGCGTCCAGGTCCCGGCCGCTCTGTGTGTCGTCGCCGTGGTCGAGGCGGGCGGCGAGGCCGCGGCGCATCCGGTCGATGACCACGTCGGGCATCGTCTCCAGGGCGGAGAGCTGCTCGACGTGGGCGAACGCCGCGAGGTCCAGTGCCTCGCGGGCCTGGGCCTCCTCGCGGGCGGTGTGCTCGGGCTCCAGGGCGAGCCCCGCGCGGCGCACGACGCCCGTGAGGGTGAGACCCTGCACCACCAGGGTGAACACGATGACCGCGGTGGTCAGCACCAGGACCAGCGGCCGGCCCGTCAGTGCCGCACCATCGTCCGCCGCCAGAGGGATGGACAGCGCGGCGGCCAGCGGCATCACGCCACGGGTGCCGGCCCAGGTGACAACGGCGGCGACCCGGCGGGACGGCGTGCCGCGAGGCGTCCGGACCGCGCGGGTCAGCGGGAGGATCCATGCCACCCGGACCGCGATCAGCACCGCTGCCAGGGACAGGGCCTGCAGCGGCCACCACCCGCCGCCCGCGGGCAGGTCCCGCACCAGCATGGGCAGTTCCAGGCCGACGATGCTGAACACGACGCTCTCCAGCAGGAACACGACCACCGCGTACACGGCCTGGACCTGCAGCCGGATCCGGGCGTCGCTCAGGCGGTGACCGGACCGCCCGAGCAGCACGCCGGCGACGACCACGGAGGTGACCCCCGAGGTGTGCGCCGTCTCGGCGAGTACGTACGCCCCGTAGGGCGTGACCAGTGCGATCACCGTCTCCAGCACCGGATCGGTGGTGCGCCGGCGAATCAGGGACACGACCCCCGCGACCAGCGCGCCGACGAGGCTGCCGCCCCCGCCGAGCAGCACGAACTCCCCGACCGCGGACAGCGGCTCCACCGAGCCCCCGACGGCCACGGCGACGCCGACGGCGACCCGGAACAGCACCAGCGACGTGGCGTCGTTGAACAGGCTTTCCGCCTGCACCAGGACCTGGACCCGGCCGGGCAGGGCCAGCCGTCGCCCGAGGGCGGTCACGGCCACCGGATCGGTGCTCGCCAGCACCGCCCCCAGCACGAACGCCATCGACGGGGGCAGGTCCGTCAGCGCGACGGCGACGGCCGCCACCGCGGCGGCGGAGGCGAGGACGAGGCCGAAGACGAGGATCGTGACCGGCCGCCACACCGTCCGCAGGTCCCGCAGCGACAGCTCCTCCGCCGCCGCGTACAGCAACGGAGGCAGGACGACCAGGGCGATCGCGCCCGGTGGGACCTTCAGCGCCGGCATCCCGGGGATCGACGCCACCCCGATCCCCGCCAGCACCAGCAGCGACGGCGCGGGTATCCGCCAGCGCCGGGCGAACGTCGCCACGACGGTCGCCAGTACGACGAGGAACAGGACGATCCCCACGGCGCGCACAGCCGAAAGCCCCCATCAGGACACCGGGTCACCGCGGCCCAGCCACCGCGGTCCCTCCCCGAGCCGACCAGCCTTCCCGGCACACCACCGCGAACTCTACCTGCCACGCGCGCACCGGTAACGGTTGGTAATGGATATGCGCTGACGGTAAGCTACCGCCTGACTCCGACGAGCGCCCCGGGGCCGGGAGGGGAGTGTCGACCTTGGGCGTCTGGTGTGATGCCAGTCACCGCGGGTAGGCCGCAGGCGTGGAGCAGGTGGTGCGGTGCGGCCCGTCGTGCCGGGTGTCGTGGGTGTCGACGCAGACGTCGGAGGAGCCCTGGGCGGTCCTCGTCGAGCTGCTGGACGTCCTGCGCCGGAGCCTGCGGATGGACGTCGCCTGGTTGGGCCGGCTGCAGGGCGACGAGCTGGTTCTCCAGGTCGCCAGTGGTGACTTGGGCCGCTTCGGGCTCACCCTCGGCGCGAGGGTGAGCCAGAACCACTCGCTCTACGGGCGAATCCTGACCGGGGACCTCCCGGCCTTCCTGCCCGACGTACGGGCGGATCCGCGCACATCCCAATTGCCCCCCGCCCAGATCTTCGGCGTCGGTTCCTACGCCGCCGCTCCGATCACCGACTCGGAGGAGCGGCTCTACGGCATGCTGGGGTGTGTCGCCACGCGGCCGTGTCCCACGCTGCGCGAGGACGACCGTGGCTTCCTGCGGATGCTCGCCTCGTTCGTGTCCGAGTTCGTGATCGATCTGCGTCAGCTGTGGAACGAACGCAGCGAGGTCTGGCGCCAGATCCGCACGCTGCTGGACCGCGGCGAGCCGGAGGCGGTCTTCCAGCCGGTCGTCGAGCTGGCGACCGGGCGCGTCGTGGCCGTCGAGGGGCTGGCCCGCTTCCCCAGCGACGCGGCGGAGCCGCAGGACATGTTCGCCGCTGCCGTGGGCGTCGGCTTGCGGCGCGAGCTGGAGATGGCGGCCATCCACAACACGCTGCGGGCGCTGCCCGACATCCCCGACGACATCCTGCTGACCGTGAACGCCTCGCCGGACACCGTGACCGGCGGCCTCGCCGACGTGGTCCTCGGGACCGGCGCGCCGCAGCGGGTGGCGGTGGAGATCACCGAGCACGAGTACATCGGCGACGACCACAACCTGCTGCTGGCCGCCGAGGCCTTGCGCGGCCATGGGACGCACATCGCCGTGGACGACGTCGGCAGCTGCTACTCGGGGCTGGAACAACTGCTCCACCTGCGGCCGGACTTCATCAAGATGGACGGCTTCATCACACGCGGCATCAACCTCGACCCGGCTCGCCGGGCCGTCGCTGCGGGACTGACCAGGGTCGCGACGGAGATCGGCGGAAAGATGGTGGCCGAGGGCATCGAGACGAGGGCGGAGTTCGACGCCGTCGTCGCGGCCGGGATTCCCTTCGGCCAGGGCTATCTGCTCGGCCGCCCCACCTCCGACCTCGCCACGGCCTGCGCGGGCAACCGGCTCCCGCCCGGCGTCGCGCCGAACGAGCAGGCAATCGAGAGGGCCTCCGCCGAGGCCGGCCCCCGGCTCTGACTAGTTCTGACTAGTTCTGACCGGCTCTGACCGGCTCTGACCGGCTCTGACCGGCTCTGACCGGCGCGCGACGCGCATCCCGCGGCGGTCGGGGTCGCCCGTCATCCGGTCAGTCCTGCCGGAGGACGTCGTGGTTTCGCCCGGAATCGGTATCCGTGAGTGGCTCGCGACGGTCAGGACCGGCGACACCGCACCGGTGTCGGACGGGCGGGTCGGTCCTGAGGGTCGGACGGCACGCCGCCAGGGGACTTCTCGTCCTGTCGACGTCCCGCCAGGGGACAGACACTCGATGGGGCCAGATGGAAGGGAGTGGAGACGATGCGTGCCGAGGAGATCATGACGAGGACCGTGTACTCGGTCCGGCCGGAGACGTCGCTCAAGGAAGTGGCGACGATCCTGGTGCGGCGGGGCATCCACGGGATGCCGGTGGTGGACGGCGAGGGTGTCGTGGTCGGAATGATCACCGAGGCGGATCTGATCGACGCCCAGGTGGTTCCCGACCCACGCCTGCACGCCCGCCGGGACCTGCGTGTCGACGACCATCCACCGAGCACGGCGGGTGAGGTGATGTCGACGCGGGTGGTGGCCGCCCGGGTCGGTGCCGACCTCGCCGACCTCGCCCGGATGATGCTGTCGGCGCATCTCACCCGGGTTCCGGTCGTCGACGAGGACGACCGGCTGATCGGGCTGGTCAGCCGCCATGATCTGGTCCGCCTGATGACCCGGCCCGACGCCGATATCGCTGCCGACGTCCACCGCGTCCTCGCGGACTGGTATTCCGGTCCGCCGCTGGCGGTGACCGTCGCCGACGGGGAGATCCTGCTCGCCGACGACGGAAAGGCGGTGCCCGATCTGCTGGTCGCCCTGATCCGCGCGGTGCCCGGTGTCATCGGGGTGCGATGGGCGGCGCCGGCCGAGCCCGGGAAAACCCGTTCATAACCCCAGCGATACCCCGGCTGTCGCCGTACCGCTTGGTTAGTATCCGGGCCGACGAGCCGTCATCAGCCGACGACGGAGTTTCGAGGGGCAACCGGTGAGTGGTGGCGACAGCAAATCCGTCCGTTCCGACAGCGTGCCCGGGGTCTCGGCCGAGGGCATGTCGGGGGGAACGGGGCTGACGTTCCCCGCGGTCGCGCGCCTCGAGCTGGATGACCTGCTCACCCAGCTCGTGGAGCGGGCACAGGACGTGCTCGCGACGCAGGGCCGGCTGCGGGGCCTGCTGCGCGCCACCAGGGCGATCACGACCGACCTGCGGCTGCCGACGCTGCTGCGGCTGATCGTCGAGGCGGCCTGCGAGCTGCTGAACGCCCGCTACGGAGCGCTGGGCGTGATCGCGCCGGATCGGACGCTGGAGGAGTTCGTCCACGTCGGGATGGATCCGGACGCGCAGGAGCGGATCGGGCATCTGCCCACCGGTCGCGGCCTGCTGGGCGCCCTGATCGACGATCCGCATCCCCGCCGGGTTGACGACATCGCCCGTGATCCGGACGCGATCGGCTTTCCTGCCGGGCATCCGCCGATGCGGACGTTCCTCGGCGTGCCGATCACCGTGCGGGGCGAGGTGTTCGGAAACCTCTACCTCACCGACCGGCGGGACGGTCATCCCTTTACCGCGGAGGACGAGGAGCTTGTCCTGGCCCTGGCAGCCCAGGCCGGTGTGGCGATCGAGAACGCCCGGCTGTTCCAGGAGTCCCAGCAGCGCCACCAGTGGATGAGCGCGGCCGCGGAGCTCACCCCGGTCCTGGTGACCGAGGCGGAGCGTCCCCTGGAGATCGTCGCCGACCGCCTGCGCACGGCCGCGCGGGCGCAGTACATCGCGGTTATGCTGCCGGCCGGTGTCAACGGCGGCCCGGCCACGACGGCCAGGGTCGCGGTGGCGCTCGGCGCGGGCACCCCCGACCCCACAGGTGCGTCCCTGGATCTGGCCGGCACGCTGGTCGGTCACGCCCTGGCCGACCGGAGCCCGATCCTGGTGGACAGCCCGGACCTGGACGCGTCGTCGCTGGAGCGGGGCGCGGACACCGCGTCGCTGATGGTTCTGCCGCTGGTCGGGACGCAGGCCGAGCAGCCGGCGGTGATGCTGATCGGCCGCGACCGGGGCCAGCCCGCCTTCACCGAGTTCGACCTGGAACTGGCGGCGACCTGCGTGGGGCACATCGCGGTCGCCCTCGAACTGTCCCGGGCCCGGGCCGAGCGGGAACGGCTGCTGGTGGCCGAGGACCGCGGCCGCATCGCGCGGGACCTGCACGACCACGTCATCCAGCGGATCTTCGCGGTGGCGCTGGGCCTGCAGGACCTCGCCCAGTACGAGAGCCCGGCCAACGCTGGCCGGCTCGGTGGGTACGTCGAGGACATCGACGCGACCATCAAGGACATCCGCAGGACGATCTTCGAGTTGCGGCCCGGTTCCCCCACCGCGCGCGGCGGGGTGCGGGGCACTATCGACAAGATCGTGGAGGAGGTCCGCCCCGGTCTCGGGTTCGCGCCCAGCGCCCACTACCAGGGGCCGATCGACGCGGTGGTCGATGCGGTGCTCGCCGACCACGTGTGCGCGGTCGTCCGCGAGGCGCTGTCCAATGCCGCCCGCCACGCGCGGGCCAGCGCGGTGGAGGTGGACGTCCGCATCGACGGCGACGACCTGGTCGTCGAGGTCGCGGATGACGGCGTCGGCCTCGGCGGCTCGTCCCGGCGCAGCGGTCTGGACAACCTGCGGACGCGGGCGGAGTCCCTCGGCGGAACGTTCACCGTCTTCGCCCGCGACAGCGACAGCGGCGGCCACGGCACGCGGCTTCGCTGGGCCGTGCCCCTCTGATTCCTTGGCCCGAGGCGGCGCCGCCCGAGGCGCCCGAAACCGCCGTGCCTACCCGGTGTGGTCTCCGCTGAGGTGCTTGAAGGCGATGACGGCGGCCTGGGTGCGGCTGGTCAGGCCGAGCTTGTCCAGGATGCTGGAGACGTAGTTCTTCACCGTCTTCTCGGACAGGTGGACCCGCCCCGCGATCTGCCGGTTGGTCAGCCCCTCGGCGATCAGGCCGAGGATCTCGCGCTCCCGCGGGTTGAGCGGCGCCAGCACCGGGTCCTCCGCGGGGCCCTCCCGCAGCCGGCTGAGTACCCGCCGGGTGACCGACGGGGAGAGCAGCGACTGGCCGGCGGCCACCGTCCGGATCGCCTCCACCAGGTCGACGCCGCGGATCTCCTTCAGGACATATCCGGCCGCCCCCGCCATGATCGCGGAGAACAGCGCCTCGTCGTCGTCGTAGGAGGTGAGGATCAGACAGGCGATCTCCGGGAAGGAGGAGCGGACCTCCCGGCACACGTCGATGCCGCTGCCGTCCGGCAGGCGCCCGTCGAGGATCGCCACCGTCGGCTTGAGCGCGGGAATGCGGCGTAGCGCCTCCGCCGCCAGGCCCGCCTCGCCGACGACCTCGATGTCGTCGTGCCGTTCCAGCGTCTGCCGCAGCCCATTGCGGACAATCTCGTGGTCATCAAGGATGAACACCCTGACCATCGCCATGACGCAGACAATACGCGGTCGGATAACCGAGAGGCGCTTATCGGGGAGTACGACCTCGGCGACCACCGGGTGTGGGCGGCGACGGACGATCTCGGTGTGGTCGCCCCCGCGGCGGACCGGAAAGAACTCGAGAAGGTACTCGCGGAGCTCGAGCCGTAGGTGGCCGCGCTGCCCGAAGGGGTCTCAGGCGGCCGAACAGTCCACCCGGACGGCGACGACCCCGGGAACCGCCCGAATTGCGGTGCCGAGGGCGTCGAGGGCCGGCACCGCTCCCGACAGGGTCACCTCGCCGTCGACCACGGCGACGGTCGTGCCCGCGCCGTACTCGTCGGCGAGCTCCTGGACGTCGGCCATGATCTCGTCGTCCGAGCGTGTCAGCAGGCGCAGCAGATCGCGGCGGCTGATCAGACCGACGAGCCGGCCGCGGTCGTCGAGGACCGGCACCCGGGTCAGATGCGCCGAGAGCATGATCCGGGCGATGTCGGCGAGATGGGCGTCGGCGGTCGCCGCGATCACACGCGTCGACATCACGTCGGCGACGGTCCGCGGCAGGCAGGGCAGACCGGTGCCGCCGTCGCGGCGCGGGTCGGGTGCCGAGCCTGCGGCGATCAGATCGGCCTCGGTGATGATTCCGACCAGGGCGCCGGCGGCGTCCACGACGGGAAGTCCGCGAACGTGCCGGCGAAGCAGCATCGTCGCCGCCTCTTTCAGGGTGACCTCCGGCCGGATGACGCACACGTTCTTCGTCATGATGTCCGCGGCGCGCATGGTGGTGCTCCCTCACTCCCTCGGTGTGCCTGTCAGGTCGTCAGACCGACCGGTCGTCAGTGTGCAGAGGTGAAGAACGTCTCGGGACGGGCGATCGGCAGGCCGGCGTCGTCGTAGACGTGGATGTCCAGCGCACGGAGCCGGGCGGCGCACCCGCGCAGGTGATGGGCACACAGGAAGATCTCCTGGCCGGGACGGTCGCCGCCGGACGGCAGCACCACCCGGGCGACGGGGTGGCCCAGGCAGCAGCAGGCGCGCTCGGCCGCGTCGATCGGCGGTGCGCAGCCGGCGGCGGACCCGCTGCGCGCGGGTATCGGAGCGACTGGTCGATCACCGGACGGGGCGGCGGGGTGGGCGCGGCGGGCACCGAGAAGGCTCATGCCCCTACTGTCGCCCGCCGCGCTGGCCGCCACGGCTGTCGGACGTCCCGCGCAGCGCGGACGAATGGCAGGCGGGGTCGAGACCGTAGACCACCCGGACCGGGGGTTCGCGGCGTCGGACCCCCGGACGGTGGCGCCAGAGCCCCGGCGTCGTGTGACCTATGGCCCCCGGCGGTAGGCCCGTTCGGCACCCCGGGCGCGGCCGAGCGCGGACTGTTCCAGCACGGAGGGTTCGGGGAAATGTAGAACCCATGAGCGCGTGCATCGTGCCGAGCACAGCCGGGACGGACGACAGCGTGGCGCTGCCCGGGAGCCCGCCGCCGTCCGCGGGCGACGCGGGGCCCGAGCTGGTCGAGACGCACACGTCGGTCCTGGTCTTCCTGGGCGACCGCGTCCACAAGATCAAGAAGTCGGCCGACCTCGGGTTCCTCGACTTCAGGACCCGCGAGGCCCGGCTCGCGGCCTGCCAGGCCGAGGTGGCGCTCAACCGGCGGCTCGCGCCCGACGTCTACCTGGGCGTCGCCGACGTGACCGGTCCGGACGGGCAGCTCTGCGACCACATGGTCGTGATGCGCAGGCTGCCGGCAGCGCGCCGACTGTCCGCGCTGATCGCCGCGGGTGCGGACGTGACCGGCCCGGTGCGGGAGACGGCCCGGCTCATCGCCGCCTTCCACGCCCGGTGCGACACCTCGCCGGAGATCACGGCGCTGGGCGGCGGATCGGCGCTGCGTGGGTTGTGGACGGAGGGCCTGGCCGGCGTCGAGCCGTACGCGCCCGATCCACTGAGCCCGGAGACCGTGGACGAGATAGGTCGGCTGGCCGAGCGCTACCTGGAGGGCCGGGGCCCGCTGCTGCGCGAGCGCCAGAACGCGAACCTGGTACGCGACGGTCACGGCGACCTGTTGGCCGACGACGTGTTCTGCCTCGACGACGGACCGCGGGTGCTGGACTGCCTGGAGTTCGACCAGCGGCTGCGGGCCGGCGACGTTTTGGCCGACGTCGCGTTCCTCGCAATGGACCTGGAACGCCTGCGCCGGCCCGATCTGGCCGACCTCTTCATGGCCGAGTACCGGCAGTTCTCGGGCGAGTCCCACCCACGGTCGCTGGAGGATCTCTACGTCGCCTACCGGGCGTTCGTCCGCTGCAAGGTGGCCTGCATCCGCTTCGGCCAGGGAGACACCGAGTCCGCCGTGCGGGCGCGGGCGCTGGCGAGGCTGGCGCTGTCCCGGCTGCGGCGGGGACGGGTGCGGCTCGTGCTCGTGGGCGGCCTGCCCGCCTCGGGGAAGTCGACGCTCGCCGCCGGACTCGCGGCCGCCGAGGGGTGGACGGTGCTGCGCTCCGACGTCGTCCGCAAGGAACTCGCCGGGCTGCCGGCGACCGCAGCGGCGCAGGCCGAGCCCGACGACGGCATCTACCGGCCCGAGCTGACCGACGCGGTGTACAACGAGCTGATCCGGCGCGCCGGGGTGGCCCTCGAACGCGGCGAGTCCGTGATCCTGGACGCGTCCTGGACGAGTCGGGAGCACCGGCGCCGTGCCGCCCGGCGTGCCGCCGACGCCGCCGCCGACCTCATCGAGCTGCGGTGTGCGGTGTCCCCGGAGATCGCCCGCTCCCGGATCGCGTCCCGGCTCGCCACCCGCTCCCACACCGCGGGGGCCGCCGGGGGCGCCGGTCCCGGGACGTTCGAAACGTCCGCAACCGGGGAGTCCGCCGCCGTCGGCGGTGACGAGGGGGTGTCGGACGCGACCGTCACGGTGCTGGCGACCATGACCCAGCGGGCCGACCCGTGGCCCGAGGCCGCGACCATCTCGACGACCGGCCCGGTCGCGCGGACGCTGCACGACGCCCGCAGGACCATCTCCTGATCCGCGCGCCCAGGCCTACCCAGGCCGCGTATGGGGTTGTGATCATCGATGGGGGCGGTGATTGCGGGTGGGGTGGCGGGCTCATGTCGCGCACACACGGCCACAAAGCCGCCATGCCCCGGGTCTACTCGTGATCATGAACGCGAGGAGTGAGACTCAATACGCGGTCTAGGTCCCGTGCCACCGGGACGGCCAGAGCGCAACCTGCCGACCGGCCGCGGGCCGGCGGTCTGGTCGGCCCTGGTAAGTCCTGCCCAAGACCCCGTTACCCGGGCATCGGTCGGGGGACCCTTCGAAGTGCGGAGCGAAGGGTGGTGGGTCTCATGATCAGGGAGAGCACCTGGACGGTGGACGTGTTCCTTACCGAGGGAGACGGCGTGACCTGGGCGGAGGCGGTGCTGCGCAGCGGCGCCGACCGAGAGCTGCGGGGCACCGGGATGGCTCGCTGCGATCCCGACGACTACGACATCCCGGAGATCGGTGACGAGGTGGCCGCGTCGCGAGCCCTGGCGGACCTGGCCCGCCGGCTGCGCCGGACGGCGACGGACGACATTGAGACGATCACCGGCGTCCACGCCCGCGTGCACCCGTGAGAACCGGGCCACGCGATGCATGATAACGGTCCGTGTCCAAAACGCCGTAGGAGTCCCTGATCGGCTACGAGCGGACGTTCATCGTGCGTGGGCTTCCCGACACCGTGATCCGGGACCTTCCGCGTGGCAGACACTGCCGGTGGCCCCGGCCGCGGAGGCGTCATCCTCGTCAGGTGCCGCTCGTGCCGCACCGGCGGGCCGAAGGTCCCGGCGCGGTCGGGGAACACGTCATTCGAGGACCCGCACCAACGGTCCCTGATCGCCGGACGCGAATCCGGGACCGTCGTCGGCGCGGGGAACCGACATCGAAGGAGACGTGGCAATGGGTGGGATCGTGGTCGGAATCGATGGCTCGGCCGACGCCGACGCCGCCCTGGAGTGGTCGATGGCACAGGCGCGCTCGCGCCAGTGCCCGCAGTCGTCCACTAGAGCAGGTCACCTGCGCCGGGCGTGGATGACGGCGACGGGGCAGGAGGCGTGCAGTACGCACTGGTGGGTCGTCGACCCGAGCACGAGCTCGGCGAAGCCGCCGCGCCCGCGGGTGCCGACCGCGGGATCCGGGTTCGGCACCCGGGCGATCACCTGCTCCAGCATCCGCTCCGCCGCATGAGTGAGCCCGTTGTGGTCGGCGGCGAGCACCGCCCGGTAGACCGGCCGGGGCAGCCCGTAGGCCGTCCAGGCGAGCATCGCCGTGACGGGCCTGTTCTCCAACCGGGCTGCCGCGACGGCCCACCGCAGAGCGGCCTCGGAATGGGGCGATCCGTCGATTCCGACGAGAGCTGCCTGTCTTTCCTTGGTGTTCCTCATTCCTGCCTCCCGTCATGGTCCGGCGACCCAGACCAGTGCGCCCGCGGTGTCACTTCTATCGTCTGACGGGACGCGCGTACCGCCGCACGGCGAAAGGCATGTCGAGATAGGAAATTCGGCCTGGACCGATCGAAGACTCGAGATCTGTCTCGGGCTCGCCGCCGGCGTCTGTCGTGGTCATTCCGGTCGGACGACGGCCACGGGGCAGGGAGCGTGGATCACGCATTCCCGGGTCAGATCCCCGGGCGTCCACCGGTGGCGGCCGTCCTGATCCCAGGCACCAACCACCAGCATCTGAGCGTTCTGGGCAAGACTGAGGGTGTTGGCGGTGGCGACGCCGTCGACAGCCAGTGGGAGCACCTTGACCTGCGTGTGTGGCCACACGCCGCCCTGCTCGGCGCCCGTAACGGTCGGCGAGGGACCCACGGGCCCCGACTCATCGGCGAGTGCCGTGTGCTGGGCGAGTGCCACGTCATGGGCGACGACGACGGGCACCCGCGCCTGGCGGGCGCACACCTCGGCGAGGGAGCCTGCGCAGGCTCGGCGTGGGCGGCTGTGCCCCGGGGCTCCGACGACAAGCATGTGTGCGGTGGCCGACGCGCGCAGCAGAGCATCGGCGGGAAGAGCCCGGACCACCGTCTCGCTGACCAGGGTTGTCTCGCCGACCGGGGTACTGCTGACCAGGCTGGTCTCGCCCGTCGGACGGAGTGCCTCGTGGGCGCGAGCCAGGGTCGCCTCCATGACAAGGCGGTGCAGGACGCGCACGGCGGCTGCCGTGGGGTCGCCGAGGTCGGACGGCTCGGCCGCCCGCTCGACGGCCGAGGGGAGTCGACCCCCCGGCAGGGCAAGCACCGCCCGTACACCCGAGTTGTGCAGTCGAGCCTCCTCGAGCGCCCACCGCAATGCGAGCGCCGACGAGGTGGACGCGTCCACCCCCACCACGATGTCAACCATGGCGATCCGCCCTGTTCCCGGCTCTCGAAAACAAATCCCGAATCGGCGGGGTATATCCCGGTGCCGCCCTTTGCGGCGGTCCCTCGGAGTGAAGCCCCTTCCGGTTCTGGAACGGATTGTCTCATGACGGAACATCCATATCGTGCGCCGTTGGTTGCCGCGCGGCAGGCCAAAGGGCCCGGAGGGCCGGTCCACCTGTCCGGTTCCGGCTTCCCTGGCAGGAGATGCTCCGGCAGCGAGCAGAGCGCCGGCACATCCTTCCGGGCCTTTCGGCACCGTCGCCGAGTGCTGGCGGCACTCGCCCATCCGGGCCAGAACGTGGAGGCTGGCACCAGGTCGGCTCAGGCCGCCGCCCAGGGAGTGGAGGGTGCAGTGCCCAGGATCGTGGTGGGAGTGGACGGATCCACGGACGCCGACGCGGCGCTGCGGTGGGCTCTCGGCGAGGCATGGCTGCGCGGCGCTCGTCTCGACGCGGTCCTCGCCTGGTCGCCGGACGACTGCCCGCGGGGCGTGCTCGAGCGTGCGTGCGCGCCCGGGTCGTACAGCGTCGAGGGCACCGCTCTGCAGGTCCTCCAGGAGAGCGTCGCTCGGGCGCGCGACCCTCGCCGGCCGGTGCCCGTCACGGAACGGGCGGTCTACACGGACGCTGTCGAGGCCCTGATATCCGCCGCGGCGGACGCGGACCTGCTGGCCGTCGGCCGCCGGGGAAGCAGCCGGCTGCACCGGTACCTCGTGGGTTCGGTGACCACGGCCTGCCTCCACGAGGCGAGGTGTCCTGTCGTCGTCGTCCGTGCCGATGGGCACCAGCCGGGCGGTGACGTACCGACCGAGGGCTCCCACCACGCGGGTGCCCCGACCGGCGGTGGGGAGTCGCCGGTCGTCGTCGGCGTCGACGGTTCCACCGGGTCCCTGGCCGCGCTGCGATGGGCCGCGCGGGAGGCGGCGCTGCACGGCGCGCCCCTGCACGTCGTGCATGCCTGGCTGCCGGTGTCCGGGCTCGGTCTCACCCGCCACGCCGACACAGAGCACGACGCGATCGAACGGCTCGTCCGGCTCGCGCTCCACCACTACGTGACAGAGGGGCTGTCGGACGCACCCGAGCCCATGGTCGACACCCGGCTCGCCCTGGGAGGTTCCGCCTCGACGCTGCTCGCCGCCGCGATGGACGCGCGCCTTCTGGTGCTCGGCTCCCGGGGCAGCGGCGGGTTCGCCGGGCTGGTGCTCGGTTCCACCGCGCACCAGTGCGTCCACCACGCCCACTGCCCCGTCGCCGTCATCCCCGACGAGTCCGCCTGAGGTGCGGTACTGCCACGCTCGATAGTGATATACACAGTGCGATCGAATGGGTACGTTTCGAACTGGTTCCGTGGTGGTGGGTTTATGTCGTTGTGAGGTGGGGCACAGCGGGGCCACCATCGGTCACCCGACCGGTGGACGCACGCCCGGGGGCGACGTGGCCCGTCGTCGGTAGCGAAGCCGGACAGGCATCCGGCGTCCGTCGGCTTGTGCCGCGTGTCGCTCCTGGTAGCGCGACGTGGGGTGGTGAACGCGGCCCATGAGAATCCGACAGGTGCGCCGCCTGGTGGTGGCCGCGGCCGGGGCGCTGATACTCGCCGCCGGGCCGGTGCTGGCCGGATGTGGCGGCTCCGGCGATTCCGGCAGCGAAAGAGGCGGTCAGGACACGGCCACGCTGAACTGGTACGTCTACAACGAGTCGTCGGGGTCGTTCGCGAAGGCGGCGGCGGACTGCTCGGCCGCGTCCAAAGGCCGCTACCGGATCAGCATCAACGTGCTGCCGAACGATTCCGACGGGCAGCGCCAGCAGCTGGTGCGCCGGCTCGCCGCCGAGGACTCCACGATGGACGTTCTCGCGCTGGACGTGACCTGGACACCGGAGTTCGCCGAGGCTGGCTGGATCGTGCCCTTCCCGCGAGCGCAGGCGCAGCGGCTCACCGCCGGAATGCTCCCCGTTGCCGTTCGGACCGGCACCTGGAACGACCAGCTGTACGCCGTTCCGCTGAACACCAACGCGCAGCTTCTCTGGTACCGCCGGGATCTGGTGCCCCGACCGCCGAAGACCTGGGACGAGATGCTGGCGGACGCCCGGCGCCTGGCCGCCGCGGGAAAGCCACATCGGGTCGAGGTCCAGGGAGCCCAGTACGAGGGCTACACGGTGCTGGTCAACTCGCTGGTCGCGTCCGCCGGTGGGCAGATCCTGAACGAGGACGGCACGAAGGTGGTGCTCGGCGGGCCGGCGGAGAAGGCCGTCGAGGCGATCCGGGCGCTCGCGCATTCCCCGGCCGCCGACCCGTCCTGGTCGAACCAGCGGGAGGATGACAACCGGCTCGCCTTCGAGACCGGTGCGGCCGCCTTCCAGCTGAACTACCCGTTCATCTATCCCTCGGCCCGGCAGAACAATCCGAAGCTGGCCGCCCAGATCGGCTGGACGCAGTGGCCGACACTCGTGCCCGGCCAGCCGTCCCACAGCACGATCGGGGGTTACAACCTCGCGGTCGGCGCCTACAGCCAGCATCGGGACGAGGCAGCCGCGGCCATCGCCTGCCTCACCAGCCGCGAGAACCAGACGCGCACCGCCATCGACGGCGGCCTCCCGCCGACCCTCGAAAGTCTCTACACGGACAAGGCGTTCATCTCGGGCGGTTACCCGTTTGCCGCCGCCATCTACGAGGCGCTCCGCAATGCGAGCGTCCGGCCGCGGACGCCGGCCTACCAGAGCGTCTCGCTGCAGATCGCGCACACCTTGTCGCCGCCGTCCTCGGCGAGCCCCGGACGGCTTTCCGACCTGCGCGGGGCGATCTCGGACGCCCTCGAGTCGAAGGGACTGGTGCCGTGAGCGTGAACGAAACCGTGCGTGCGACGAGAGTCGCGAGCACGCGGAAGGCGCCGCTGTCGGCCGGGGCGCGGGCCGAGCGTCGGCTTGGCTGGATGCTGTGCGCACCGGCGGTCGTCGTCATCCTGGCGGTGACGGGCTATCCGATCGGTTATGCGGTCTATCTGTCCCTGCACCGGTACGACCTCCGGTTTCCGTGGGATTCGACGTTCATCGGGCTGGCGAACTACGGGACGGCGCTGAGATCGCCGCTGTGGTGGCAGGCGCTCGCGGTCACCGCGATCATCACGGTGATCTCGGTGGCGATCCAGTTCGTGCTGGGGATGGCGCTGGCGCTGGTCATGCACCGGGCGCTCATCGGCCGTGGCCTGGTGCGGACAGTGATCCTCATTCCGTACGGGATCGTCACGGTGGTCGCCGCGTTCGGCTGGCGTTATGCGTGGACGCCGGACACCGGCTACCTGTCCGGCCTGTTCGGCGATGCGACGCCGCTGACGTCACAGGTCTGGGGGATCGCGGTCATCATCATGGCCGAGGTGTGGAAGACGACCCCGTTCATGGCGTTGCTGCTGCTCGCGGGGCTCGCGCTCGTCCCGGAGGAACTGCTGCGCGCGGCGAAGGTCGACGGGGCCACCGCCTGGCAGCGGCTCACCCGGATCATGCTGCCGCTGATGAAACCGGCGATCCTGGTCGCGCTGCTGTTCCGGGTGCTGGACTCGTTCCGCATCTTCGACAGCATCTACGTGCTGACCGCCGGCGCCTATGACACCCGGTCGGTGTCGATTCTGGGCTACGACAACCTGTTCACCGCGCTCAATCTGGGCGTCGGGTCGTCGCTGTCGGTGCTCATCTTCCTCGTCGTGGCACTGGTCGCGTTCATCTTCGTCAAGGGGTTCGGCGCGGCCGCGCCCGGTGGGGAGGGCCGCCACTGATGGCCACCATCGCATCCACATCGCGGGCCCGGCGGCCGGCGGGGCGGGACCGCACGGCGATGCTGGGCTGGTCCGCCGCGAACCTCGTCATCGTCGCGGTGTCGCTGATACCGCTGCTGTGGCTCGTGTCGCTGTCGTTCAAGACGCCGGACACGATTACCGACGGGCGTTTCATCCCTCGTTCCTGGACCGTCGAGAACTATCGGGGGATCTTCACCGAGTCGCTGTTCACCCGGGCGCTGCTGAACAGTCTCGGGATCGCGGTGATCTCGACGGTGCTCGCGGTGGGGCTCGGCGCGATGGCCGCCTACGCGATCGCCCGGCTGGAGTTCCCCGGCAAGAAGCTGCTCGTCGGCCTGGCCCTGCTGATCGCGATGTTCCCGCAGGTCTCGCTCGTCAGCCCGCTGTTCAACCTGTGGCGGCAGATCGGCATCTTCGACACCTGGATCGGGCTCATCATCCCGTACCTGACGTTCTCGCTGCCGCTCGCCATCTACACGCTGTCCGCGTTCTTCCGGGAGATACCCTGGGACCTGGAGAAGGCCGCCCAGGTCGACGGCGCCACCCCGGCGCAGGCGTTCCTGCGGGTCATCGCCCCGCTGGCCGCGCCCGGCATGGTGACGACCGCGATCCTGGTGTTCATCTTCTGCTGGAACGACTTCCTGTTCTCGATCTCGCTGACGTCGACGGAACGCTCCCGGACCGTCCCGGCGGCGATCGCCTTCTTCACAGGTGCGTCGCAGTTCGCCCAGCCCATTGGGTCGATCGCCGCGGCGGCCGTCGTCATCACCATTCCGATCATCATCTTCGTGCTGCTGTTCCAACGTCGGATCGTCGCCGGGCTGACCTCCGGCGCGGTGAAGGGGTAGGCCGGGCCATGGCGGACATCGTTCTCGACCACGTCACGAAGCGGTACGCGGACGGCCAGCTCGCCGTCGACGACGCGAGCCTCGCCATCGCCGACGGCGAGTTCGTCATCCTGGTCGGCCCATCCGGCTGCGGGAAGTCGACGACCCTGAACATGATCGCCGGCCTGGAGGATATCTCGTCCGGCGAACTGCGCATTGACGGAAAGGTCGTCAACGACCTGGCGCCGAAGGACCGCGACATCGCCATGGTGTTCCAGAGCTACGCGCTGTACCCGCACATGACGGTGCGGAAGAACATGGGTTTCGCGCTCGCCCTCGCGAAACGGCCGAAGGACGAGATCAACCGGAAGGTCGAGGAGGCCGCCAAGGTCCTCGACCTCACCGAACACCTGGACCGCCGGCCGGCGCAGCTGTCCGGTGGTCAGCGGCAGCGGGTGGCGATGGGACGGGCGATCGTCCGCTCGCCCAAGGCCTTCCTGATGGACGAACCGCTGTCCAACCTGGATGCCAAACTGCGGGTCCAGATGCGTACCGAGGTGTCCCGGCTGCAGAACCGGCTCGGCACCACCACGGTGTATGTCACCCACGACCAGACCGAGGCGATGACGCTCGGCGATCGGGTGGCGGTGCTGAGGTCCGGCCGCATCCAGCAGGTCGGAACGCCGACCGAGCTCTACACCCGCCCGGCCACCGTCTTCGTCGCCGGTTTCATCGGCTCACCGGCGATGAACTTCATCCCGGCCACCATCGAGGAGGGTGAGCTGCTCACCCCGCTCGGCGCGATCGTCCCCGACGACCGGCAGCGGTGCCTTCTCGACGGCTGGTCCGGCGGCGGTAACCGCAGTGTCAGCGGTGGCGGTGGGGCGGCCGGCCACCGGTCGCTGATCGTCGGCGTGCGGCCCGAGCACTTCGAGGACGCCGCGCTGGAGTCCGTGCGGGGCCGTCCCGGCCTGCGGTTCACGGTGCCGGTGGACGTGCTGGAACGACTCGGCTCGGACAGCTACGCCTACGTCACCCTGCCCGGCGGCCGGGCCCGGATCGCCGACCTCGAGGAGCTGGCGCACGACGCCGGCACCGTCGACCTGCCCAGCGGCGCCGAACAGGTCGTCGCCCGCCTGCACGCGGACAGCCGGATCCGCGAGGGCGAGAAGGCCGACCTGTGGCTCGACACCAGCCGCCTGCACCTGTTCGACCCCGACACCGGCCAAAACCTGGACGAGTCCGCCGCCGCCTGACGGTCGGGCGCTACGGGCGGGTGACCTCCTCGGCGGTAGTGGCGGTGACCGCTGGTTGTCATGAGCGCCTCCCATCGAACCCGGGCGGCCGGCGGCAGCCCGGCCAGTGATGGCGGCTTTCGGCCGTCCGGTCGTGCCCGACGAGCAGAACATCCACTCGCCCTCGACCGGATCCTCGAGCGCCGCGCTCGACAGACCGTCCAACGCCTGAGCCAACGCGGTGAACCCGGACCGCGACACGCCACCCAGGGTCAGCTTCACCCGCGGCTCGGGCCCGTGCACGACCGCCGATGCCACCTCGATGGTGGCGTCGCTGACGATGAGCGCCCGGGCGCCGGAGTTGGACAGCAGGTAGCCGACCTCGTCCCGGTTCAGGTGTCGGTTGGCGGGAACGTGGCGCAGGCCGATCCGCTGGATCGCCCAGGCCGCGACGTAGAGCTCCGGGATGTTGTCGGTGAAGGTCACGACGGCGTCGTTCTCGACCAGGCCGGCCTGTCGCAGCAGGCGCGCGAGGCGGTTCGCGCGGTCCTCGAGCTCGCCGAAGGTGAGCACCGCGCCGGTGTCCGCCACGATGACAGCCGGCCGCTCGGCCGGGCCACCTGCGGTGACAGCGAGCTCGCTGCTGGTCAGACCGCTCACGGCCACGCCCCTCTCCACAGGTCCTCGCACCATGGGATTGCCTGCCGACTCGATCACGAGTGGCAGGAGTCCCGTCAATCGACGTACTTCTTCCCGTTCAGGAGGCCGCGCTCGCCCACGCTTTCCCTCCCGAGGGGCCGCCGCCACGCGGCGCGGCGTCGGGTGCACGTCCTGTGGGAGGTTGTCCTTCATGACGGAGACGATGCGTGCGCTGCGGCTGACCGGGCCGGACCGGGTGGAACTGCTCGAGACGGACCGGCCGGTGCCCGGGGCGGGCGAGGTCCTGCTGCTGGTGGCCGCCGCCGGCGTCTGCCACAGCGATCTTCTTCTGCGCACCGTCCCGCCGAGCCTGCGGATGCCGATCCCGGTCACCCTCGGCCACGAGGTCGCGGGCTGGGTGGCCGAACTCGGGCCGGGCGTCACCGGTCTGGAAATCGGGCAGCTGGTGGCCGTCTATCCGCTGATCGGCTGCGGTAGCTGTGTGGCGTGCCAGCGGGGCGAGGACAACCTGTGCCGGGTCGGCTTCACGTCGGTCGGCGTCCACCGGGACGGCGGCCTGGCCGACTACATGGTGGTTCCGGCCCGCAACGCCATCGACGCGACGGGCGTCGACCCGACCGCCGCGGGGCCGCTCACCGACGCCGGGCTGACGGCGTACCACGCGGTGGCGGCGGGCCTGGCCAAGCAGCCCGACGCCCGGATCGTGCTCGTTCTCGGCATCGGCGGGCTGGGCCACCTGGCCCTGCAGGCGCTGGACGCCCGCACCCCCGCCATCGTGATCGCCGTCGACACCGACCCGGACAAGCTCGACCTCGCCCAGCGCCTGGGCGCGGACCACGGGGTGCTGGCGGGACCGGACGCGACCGAGGCGGTGCTGGCCATCGCGGGCGGGCGGCAGGTCGATCTGGCCCTCGACTTCGTCGGCGTCCAGTCGACGATGGACCTCGCGGCCGCCGCCACCGCCTCCGGTGGTTCCATCGTGGCCGTCGGCCTCGGCGGTGGTTCCCTCGAGCTTTCGGCGACGCTGACCGGGCCCATCGCGAGCGGTGCCTCAGTCCAGCGGGTGTCGGTCGGCAGCCGTGCCGAGCTGGGGGAGGTTCTCGACCTCGCCCGTGACTCCCGGCTCGCCGCGCACACCGTGACCGCGGGCCTGGAGGACGCACTGTCCGTGCTCGACCGGCTGGACCGCGGCCTGGTCACCGGCCGGGCCGTCGTCGTCCCCAACGAGACCGCTCCCGCCTGACGTCTGGACCGTGTGCTACGCGGCGCGGCAGCAGCCGTTCGGCGGTACGTCTACGCGACGAGGCGGACCGCGCAGGCCGTCACGTACCGTGGTGGTAGTCGTCACGACTGCATCATGACTGCATATTGCAGCTCCGCCAAGTCGGGGTTGAGGTAGGAGCACTGTCCTCGGGATTCAGGTGCTCAGGCGCCGGTAGCGGGCGAGACGGCGGGCGCCGTCGAGGGCGGGACGGCCGGTGGAAGGCTGGAGGGCGGCGTCGAGGCGCGCGCGGACGGCGTCCCGGTCGAGGCGGGTGCCGATCGCGACCAGGCCGTGCGGACCCTCCGTCACAGGTCCGGCTGTGACGTGGAGCTGCCGTCCCACCAGGTTGACCACGTGGCCGCGGGGACCCCGGGCCGTCGCGACGGTCACGGAGCCCTTGAGCCGGTAGACGTTCGCCGGCGGGTCCTCGAGCAGGTCGACCAGCGGGCCGGGATCGACAGGTCCGGTGGCAGACACGGTGACCGCGTCGACGTGTGGGTGTGGATGCAGTCCGTCGCCACCGCTGTTGCCACCTGCGCTGTCGACGTCGGTGAGGTCGGTGAGGTCGCCGCGCGCGGCGGCGGCGAACGGAAGCTCGTCGACGGGGTCGTGTGGATTCGCCGCGTCGAACACGAGCGCCGGATCGAGGCGGCCGTGCGTGGTCTCGACGATGTGGACGTGCGGGTTGCTCTCCCGGACGCGGTCGGCGATGCGCGCCACCGTCGCGGCCCGTTCCGCCGCCGGGAGCCGGTCCGTCTTGTTGATCAGGACGAGGGATGCCGAGGCGAACCGGGCCGGGGGCAGCCCCGCGGTGTCGACGGTGTCGAAGTAGGCGGCGGCGTCGACCACGTCGATGAGCCCGCCCGGACGCACCCGGCGCACCGCGCTGAACCGGATGAGCCGCGCCAGGTTCGGTGGGTCGGCCACGCCGCTGGCCTCCACGATCACCGCGTCGAGGCGCAGCCGCGGATGGCTGAGCCGCTCCAGCGCCGCGTCCAGGCCGTCGGTGTCCGGCAGGCAGCAAACGCAGCCGCCGGCGATCGAGGCGGGTTCGTCGATCTGGCCGCTGACGAGTGCCGCATCGACGTTGATCGCCCCGAAGTCGTTCACCACCACGCCTAGACGCGCGCCGGGCGCCCGCAACAGGTGGTTGAGCACCGTCGTCTTGCCCGCGCCCAGATACCCGGTGAGCGCGATCACCGGCACCCGCGCCACGCTGCTCGTCTCCTTCCGGCCGTCCGGTCCTCCCGGACGTCCGTTCTCAGCCGACGGGCGCGTCCTGCCAGTGCTGGAAGTTCCCGCCGTTGCAGTCCTGGGTGTAGATCTCGCCGTCCGCATTGCTGTCCAGGCATTCGCCGGTCAGGCTGTTCTGGAACTGCCGGTCGAAGTGCGGCAGATCCTGGGCGAGCCACACCTGGTCAGCGCCGACCGAGCAGGCCGCCGCGAACACGGAGCCACGGTACCTGCTGCCGTCCGGTGCCGGGTGTCGATCCCAACCCGCCCGGCGCCCGGTGGCGCATCTTCAACGCGCACGCGCCCGTCCCGGCTGACCAGAAGCTCTTCCGGGAGGTCGACCTCGCGGACGGTGTCGACGAGGCGGCGACGGTCCTCGGACTGCTGGGACGGCCTCATCCGAACACGCGCGGCCAACCGTGGCCGGGCCGGCCGCCAACCGGACAGACGCTGTCGCCTGCCGGCGGCGGCCGGCCCCACCTTCCTCTTTCGCTATGCCGGAATCGCCACGATGACGCTGGTGCCGGTGCGCTCCACCGTCGGGTGCACCTGCGGGCCGGGCGCGGGCTCGCACAGCCCGATGAAGTAGGTGACCACTCCCTCGAAGTCGCCGCCCAGCCGCACCTGGAGGATATTCGTGGTCCCGCGCACGGGGAACAGGTCACGCGGAGCAGTCACTCCGCCATGCTTGTCGTGGGCCGCCGCGCCGCGGAAGACCACCTGGACGAACGACCGGCCCCGCACGGTGAGGGGAAGGCCTGATCCGTCCTGCACGAGCGCCGAGGCCGGCACATACCGGGCCGTGACGTCGGCGGGAGTATGCGGCCGGAAGTGGAAGCGGACGAAATCCACGTCCGCGCTGGCCGCGTGTGCGGTGCTGATTCGCGTCAGCACGGGGATCGTCGGATGAGCCGTCGAGGCCGGGCGTCCTCCGGCTCGCGCCGGAACAGCGCTAAGAAGGTGTTTGAGAACGCCTGCTGGTGAACGGTGTGTGACTTTCCGGGGTGTGCGATGGGGGTGCACTCGTCGGATCACGGCCAGGTGACGGGGGGCTGGGAGCTGACCGTGGACGGATGGCGCAT
>Ga0207710_10000170_pt1 | contig 67024 bp, 71 predicted proteins | sample KBSS24metaG_FD_184400 | JGI IMG/M metagenome (GOLD analysis project Ga0207710, IMG submission 184400) | Switchgrass rhizosphere microbial communities from Kellogg Biological Station, Michigan, USA - KBS S2-4 metaG (SPAdes) (version 2) | ecosystem: Host-associated > Plants > Roots > Rhizosphere...
TCGCCAAGGCGGCCCTCGTGCTCATCCACACGGACCACCGCCGCACCACCTGAACGGCCACTACACGAACAACACATCAGAGATCACTAACCGTCACGAGTCGTTGCGCGGAAAGGCTCAGTGAGCGGAGTGTTGGACGAGGCGCTTAGCGGGCCAGATCGTCGAGGTGCTGGCGTAGCACGGCGCGGATGTCGGTTGGCGTGATGCCGGGCGGGTCGGCGATGCCTTGCACAACCAAGCCGTCCAGTAGTGCGTGCAGCCGGCCGGTCTCCAGGCCGGGGTCCCGGTGCGCGGCGAGCCGGCCGAGGTCGTCGAGTTGGCGGATGACGGTCTGCACGACATATCGGATCAGCCCGTCGACCTCGCGTCGTTGCTTGCGCAGCTCCGCTCCGATGTGCGCGTTACTGACCAGCGCGAGCCATGCTTCGGACTCGACCCGGCGGTTCGCGTCGAGGGGCAGTAGCTGTTCGAGGATTTCGACGGGCGTGGCCTCTGTGATGGCACCGCCGCGGGCCGCGTCGAGCGCGTCGAACCGCTGGCGGACCTGACCGACCGCCCACTCGACCGCGAATGCAATCATCGCGCCGCTTGTCGGGAAGTAGTGACGCAACGCCCCGGGCGACCAGCCCGCCTCCCGGGCCACCGTGCGGACCGACACTGCCGGGAAGCCCTCTCGCAGTGCCACCCGCCACACCGCGCCGGCGAGTTCCTCGCGGCGGGCTTCATGATCGACAACCTTGGGCATCGTCCATCATGGCACGGCCGTGCTAAATTACTTTTATGGCACAGCCGTATGAAAACGAGGGGGTCCGGCGACCCCGCTGGGCGCCGTGGTGGGCCTATCTCCTCGTGGCAGTCGGCCTGAATGTCCTGCGGCAGCTCGCATGGCCGCCGTCACAGGTCAGCGCCGTGGTGACAGTCGGTCTGTTCGTCGCCGTGCTGCTCGTGACGGGCGTGGTCGTGACAGCCGTGTTCCGCACATTCGCCGGCCGATGATATCGGCATGATCGGCGCCGCGATCGTCTGTTGCGAGATCGGGTTCTGGTTGCTACTGGGGTTCGGGCTGCTGTTGCGCTACCGCTGGAACCGGCCGTGCATGGCTAGCGCCGTGCTGTGCGGCCTGCCCGTCCTCGACCTGGCCCTGCTGGTCCTCACCCTGCTGGTGCTGCGGGCTGGTGCCCGACCAGACTGGACCCACGGTCTGGCAGCCGTCTACCTCGGCTTCTCGATCGTCTTCGGACCGCCCTTGATCAGATGGGCAGACCAGCGCGTGCGCAGCCCCACCGCCCAGCCCGACGCTCGCCGGCCCAACGGGCCGCCGCATGTCAGGACGGAGTGGCGCCGCTTTGGTCGGGCCTGCGTGGCGGCGGCGACGAGCATTGGTCTATTGCTCGGCGCGGTCGCCTGGCTGGGAGACAGCACCGGCACCGGCGCACTGCTGGCCTGGATTCCACAGTTGGGCCTCGTCCTCGCCGGCTGGTTGATCCTCGGTCCCCTCTGGGTAACTGCCCGCCAGTCACGCCTGCGCCCCAGGTCTGGCCGTATTCCCGGCAAAGACGACCGCCTCGGCAGAAAGCTGGACGGCGACCCTGGCCACGGCAACGGCAGCCACTGACACGGCCCCAGCAGGCAGATACTGTCGCGCCGGCTCCATCCTTCCGAGACTGGTGGGGATCAGCAGATTCCGTTGGAGCGGGCGTTCGCGGCGCCTCTTGAGCTGACGAAGCGGCTCGGCCGGTCGCTGGACGTCACGGCGCTCGCTAGCTTTGATCCGGACGAGCTTGGCGCGGTCTTCTCACGGCAGCCCGCGCTGCACCGATTTCCCGGCTCGATGGCCAAGCGGGTGCAGGAGCTCTGCCAGCTCGTCGTCGATCAGTACGGCGGTGACGCGGCCACGGTGTGGACGACGGCGGCCGATGGCAAGGAACTGCTGCGCAGGATCAGCAAGCTCCCCGGGTTCGGCGAGCAGAAGGCGAAGATCTCTGGTCGAACACTGTGCGCAGTCCGGTTCCCGGCGGCATGCACACGATGGGGTAGGCGGCGAGGTCGTGCAGGGCAAGTCGCGGCCGCCGGGTGAGGGGTGACCGGGCTGGACGGCTGCCACGAGCCGGTCCTGGGTGATCGTCAGTGTCTCCAGCCCGTCGGGGGTGGTGGCGCATCCGACAAGGGCCAGGTCGAGGTGGCCGGCGCGTACCTGGTGGACGAGCTGGTCGGAGGCCCCCTCCAGCAGGAGGATTTCCACTCCGGGATGGGCCTGGTGAAAGGTGGCCAGGGCGTCGAACAGCGGAGTAACGGTGCAGCCTGTGACCATGCCGACGGCGAGCCGGCCACGCAGAAGGCCGATCACCGCGCTGACCGTCTGGTGGAGGGAGGCGATGGTGGCGAGTGCGGCGCGGGCCGGTTCCAGCGCGGCTTTCCCGGCGACGGTGAGAGTGGCGGTGCGGGTCGAGCGGTCGAACAGGTCCAGACCGAGCTCGCATTCGAGCTGGCGGATCTGGGCGCTGACCCCGGACTGGCTGATATGCACCCGCTCGGCCGCCCTGGTGAACGTCCGCTCCTCGGCGACCGCGACGAAGTACTCCAACTGCCGTAGTTCCATGAGCATAAATTCTAGCTACCAGAAAAACTATCTGTTGGACTTCTGGTCGGTGGCGGGGTCAGGGTGGGAAGTGCCCGAACTCGACCGCTGGGAGGAAGCCCGTGCCGGACTACGAGCAGTACGAGAAGGCCATGAGCCCGGAGGACATCACCCGCCTGTTCGTCGAACGGTCCAACGCCGGTGACGCGGCCGGGGTGGCCGCGCTCTACGAACCGACGCGGTACTGGCCTACCCACCGGGCGCTCAGACGCCGGGCCGGGAGGGCATCCGCGCGCTGTGGGAGAAGGTTCTGGCCGCCCGCCCTCACTTCGAGCCGGAACCCCCGCTGCCGACCTTGGTCAGCGGCGATATCGCCCTGACATCGACCCCGCCGTCCGACGGGGCCGGCGTGCGGGCGCAGGTCGCCCGCCGCCAGCCCGACGGAAGTTGGCTACGTCTGCTTGACCTGCTCGAGTTCGTCCGCCCCGAATCCGCTCGGCCAGCCACGTAGCCGACGGCCGCGGGGTCAAGGCGATCCGCGGGCCGCCCGCCAGGAACTCCTCCCGCCGCTTCTCCGTTCCATCGTTCCGAGACTGGCTGCGATCAACAAATTCCTTTGGAGCGGGTGTTCGTGGCGCCGCTGGAGCTGACCAAGCGGCTCGGGCGGTCCTTGGATGTCGCGGAGCTTGCGGCGTTCGATCCGGACGAGCTTGGCGCGGTCTTCTCGCAGGTCCCGGCGCTGCACCGCTTCCCCGGGTCGATGGCGAAGCGGGTGCAGGCCATGTGCCAGCTCATCGTGGACACCTACGACGGGGACGCGGCCGCGTGTGGACGACCGCGGCCGACGGCAGGGAACTGCTGAAACGAGTGACCGCACTGCCGGCGTTTGGTCAACAGAAGGCCAAGATTTTTGTGGCGCTCCTGGGCAAGCAGCTCGGCATGACCCCGCCGGGGTGGCGCGAGGCGAGTGCGCCGTTCGGGGACGAAGGCACGTTCCACTCCGTTGCGAACATCACGGACGTCTCCACCCGTGATGCGGTTCGGGAATACAAAAAGGTCATGAAGGCTGCCGCCAGGGTGCAGGCCGGCTGACGGGAGCCAGGCCCCGTCGTTTTCTGCCGAATCCCACCCGCCGGCTACGCCGCCGGCTGGTCGGCTCGGGCGGGGAGTGGGTCTGGCTGGTAGGTGTAGAGCCAGGCGGTCATCCGCTCGTAGAAGAGCCGAACCATGACCGGCATGACGATCTCCTGGGCGCGCAGCCGGAGGCGGCCGGCCTGCTTGGCCGCGCGGTTGTCGTCGGACGTTTTGAGCATTTCGCCGACCCGGGGACGGCAGCGGCGCTCGAACTCGGCCAGGCCGTCCGCGATCGAGTCGGATGCGGCCAGGGCCGAGGCCAGCGCGACGCCGTCCTCGATCACCATCGAGGCGCCCTGGCCGGCGCCGACCGGATGGATCGCATCGCCGACCAGCACGGTGTGTCGGTCCTGCCAGATCGGCACCGGGCCCAGCATGTGGTTGACCGATGGTCGGTGCCGGCGGACGGTCGCGGCAATGATCTCGGACGGCACCCGCTCATTCTGACGGCGGGTGAGAACGGACCGGCGCTGACCGACGACGCCGTCATCGACGTGCTCGCCGATCTTCTGCTGCCTGGCCTGGCCGGGCCGTCTCCGCGGCCGGGACCTCCGCGACTGCCGGGACAAGGGGCCGATCGTGACTGATCCGTCCCGCGGCAAGCGGTCGGCGATTCGTGGCCAGTTCGCCTGTGGTGACCGGCTCGGCAAGCAGCTCGGCGTCACTCCGCCGGGCTGGCGTGAGGCCTGCGCTTCCTTCGGTGAGGAAGGCAGCCTCCGTTCGGTCGCCGACATCACCGGCCCCGAAACCCGCATTCAGGTCCGCGACTACAAGAAAGCCCTCAAGGCCGCCGCCAAGGCTTAAATTGCTCTGTCCGCGCTTCGCGGGGCGGGTGGGCCGCCGACGGCCGCCGGTCAGAAGCAGTGGCGAGACCGGGCTGCGTCCCCGTCTTTCCATGGATCTGCCCGGCCGGGCGAATGCTGTCAACCTGCGCGACCTTTCGGCAGGGTCTGGTCGGCGTCATGGCTCAAGCAGGTTGATGACCTTGTCGATGACCTTGTCCGCGAACCCACGTCCGCGAACTCCCCGTCGTCTCTCGCTGTCCTCTCTCAGGACTTTAAGCTCGGTCAGTTGTCTTAGGAGATTGGCCGCTCCCTGCGACGAGACACTCAGTTGGGACGCGACGTAGCGAGTTGTCAGAATAGGGTTGCCAAAAATCAGATCAATCACCTCGGCCGCTCTGCTCCGATTTCCTCGCAGCTCCGCACGGTAGCGTTCCCGCAGGTCGGTCATCTTCTCGGCGCGTTCGACAGACCTTGTCGCCTGGTCGGCCACCCGCCCCGACCACCCGCTCCGCCAGGCTCAAGGCGTTGATCGTTGCGAGGTCGAGCGTGATCTCTCGAGGTATTTTTGTGGCGCTGCTGGGCAAGTAGCTGAGCGTGAACCCGCCGGGCTGGCGGGAGGCGTCCGCCCCGTTCGGGGACGAGGGCAGCTTCCGCTCCATCGCGGACATCACCGATGTCTCCACCCGTGACCAGGTCCGGGAATACAAAAGGGCGATGAAGGCCGCCGCCAAGGCGCAGGCCGGCTGACGGGCGCCAGGCCCCGCCGCGGCCGGGCCGGTCGGGTCCGGGCCGCAGGGGTTGGCACGGCCGTTCCTTGTTTATCCGATTTGATGCGATTAACAAATCACACTCGAACTTGCGTTCGCCGCGCCGCTGGAACTCTGGCGCCGACTTCGCGATGAGGAGGTAGCGGGTGGTATGGGGTTGTCGGCGCCCAACCACTGCTCGAACCCGTACAACGGCCTGCGGATCGACTGGCCGGTCGGCATGGGCGGCTACAACCCACCTGGGTCGGGCTGGCTCACCTACGGGATCTCCCCGCCCTCCGCCGCGCTTCTGACGGGCATGGAGACCTCGGGAAATGTCGTACCCGGCTGCCAGGATCGCGCTGTGAGCGCACAGCAGCCGGTGAACCCGCTCGACTTCTACACCGACTTCCTGGACCGGGAGCGGTGGCTGGACGTGGCGATGTGCTGGACGGTGATCGAACCGGTGGGCGGCGCGCTGACCGTGGACGAGGTGGCCCGCCGGCTGGGCGGCGATCCCGCCCAGATCCGTCGGAGGTCCTGGGAGGAGTCCGACGACGGCGCTCACCGCCCGATGATCTACCTGCTCCAGGTCGGGCGGGCGGTGGTCATGATCGAGTACAACGGCTTCCAGGGATCTTTGCCGGAGGTGCTGGGCCGGCTCAGCCGTGGCGCTCGGGTGCACAGCTCCTACTGGAACGTGAACATGAACAACTCGTTGAGCTGCGCCGCGCTCGGGAGCATTCTGGTCAGCGTCGACGGACAGTTTCCCGACGATCGGCATGGCATCGACATCGATGCGTTTGGCGACGACATCGACCTGGTCTACGCCGCCGCCCACGATGAGGCCGCCAGCTTCTACCCGGCAATGATGGCGGTCGTTGAGATGCGCACCGGGGTGCGGTTCGACCCGGCCTGGCTGGAGGACGACCAGCCCGCGATCGTTCTCGACTACACCGCCGGCGCTGCCGATCCGCCGGTTGTGGGAATCGGGTTCGATCCTGAACTCGAAACGGCGATGCGCCTGGCGAGCCCGGCCCAGGCTCAGGCCGCGACCGACGACCTGGTCGAGATACTGCTGGCCACGGGCTTTCTCGACGGCGAACCGGAGGTTGACGCCGTGCGGGCCGCGCGCGACGCCGGTGCGCCCCCGGGTGACGGCCGGTACACAGTGATCGGCTTACTGGCCGAACGGTTCACCGGCCGGTGGGAGAACGCGGACTTCCCGACCGGCCCGCTGCGCGCCGATCCGGTGTGGCGCGCAATGCACGCCGCGCAGGCCGTCCAGAGCGCCCTGGTGCCGCACCCCATCGCAGCCGACGTAGCCTACCCGTTACAGTCCGCTCGCTATGCTCTCGGCGACGCCTGGCCCGCGACCCGGTCCCGACTGTGCGCCCGGCTTCGCCGGCCGGCCGTTCCCGGCGCCTGACCGTGACCACCGCCCTTGCTCCAGGCCCCAGCCCGGCGCTCGCTGGCCCAACGAGCCGTCGCACGTCAGGACTGAGCGGCGCTGTCCTGGCCGGGCCTCGTTGAAAGTGGCTGGTCAGCAGGCGGCTGACATGCGTCTTGACGGTGGCCATGCTGACGAAGAGGGTCGCGGCTATCTCGGCGTTGGACTGCCCCAAGCGACCAGGACGAGGACCTCCAGCTCCCGCTCGGTGAGCGCGGCAGGTGGCGCTGTCACGGCGCTCAATGGCTGCGGATGCCGCGCGAACTCGGCGATGAGCCGCCGCGTGACGGCCGGCGCCAGCAGGGCGTCGCCGGTGGCCACTATCCTGATCGCGGCAAGGAGGTCCTCGGGCCGGGTGTCCTTGAGGACAAAGCCGCTGGCGCCCCCGCGGGCGCCATGGCCTGTCACTACCTCGACGGGGCGCTGATAGCCAGCGCGGCGGTCTGGCTCCTCGACCGACTCCTGCTTTCCACCGCGCCCTGTGGCCAGGGGTCGCGGTACTACACGTCGAATTCGGCATAGACCGGGGCGTGATCGCTCCAACGCTGATCATATGTCGGCGCGCGGTCCACGATGGCGGTCAGGACTCGCCCGGCCAGCTGGCCGTCGGAGATCAGGTAGTCGATGCGCCAGCCGGCGTTGGTGTCGAAGGCCCGGCCTCGCCATGACCACCATGTGTACGGACCCGGTTGCTCGCCCGCGTGGTTCCGCACGAGATCGACGAAGCCGTCCTCGGTGAAGAGCTGGTCAAGCCAGGATCGTTCCGGGGGAAGGAATCCGGCCTTCTTCAGGTTGCCCTTCCAGTTCTTCAGGTCGATCTCCCGGTGGCAGATATTGAGGTCGCCGCACACAAGCACGCTCCGGCCGTCGGCGGCCAGCTTCGCCATACGCTCTCGGATCGCGGCCAGGAAGCGGTACTTCTCGTCCTGCGCAGGCGTGTCCGCCTCACCGGTGTGCACGTACACGGACACCACGGTCAGCAGTCCGGGATCGCCTTCCAGCGAGAAATCAGCCTCCGCCCATCGACCAGTACCGGTGAAGTCGCCGAGCCCCGTCCGGACGCCGGTGGGTACCGTCCTGGACAGGATCGCGACCCCCGCCCGCCCCTTCACGGTCGACGCCTCATGGGCGACGTGCCAGTCGGGTCCGACCGCGGCCGCCAGGACCGCGTCGTCGGCGCGTACCTCCTGCAGGCACAGGATGTCCGGGCGCCGGGCCTCCAACCAGGCGCCCATTCCCCGCCGCCTGGCCGCGCGAACACCGTTCACGTTGACCGTCGCCACCCTGAGCACAGTGCCCCGCGCCTCCTCACCCGTTCACGCTGCCCACCATGGAAGCAGGCCCGCGGTCACCGCCGTCGGGCAGGTGATGCGCCCTGGGGACTCGACCGTCCCGTCCAGGGAGTCGCGCGCCGGCGTGCTCGTCGATCTATGCCGGACGCAGGATCAGGCAGCTGCTGGTGGCGGTCGCGTAGACCTTGCCTGCGGCGTCGGTGATGCGGGCCTCCGCGAGGGCGGTACGGCGGCCGAGGTGGACGACATTTCCGTGCGCCGTGACCGGCCCGGTCTGTACGGTGACGGGCCGCAGGAACTTGAGGGAAAGGTCGAGGCTGGTGTAAAAGACCCCAGCGGGCAGCAGGGTGTGTACCGCGCAGCCGCAGGCGGTGTCGAGCAACGTGGCGAGGACCCCACCGTGCACGGTGCCCAACGGGTTGTAATGGAATTCCTGCGGAGTCAGGCGGCACTCGGCGGTGCCCTCGCCGAAGGCTGTCCCCTCGAAGTCGAGCGCCTGCGTGATCGGTGGCGGTGGAATCGCGCCGTCGCGAAATCCGGCGAGGACCTCCGTTCCACTGCGGCCCACTCCCGCGGCCAGAATCGCCCCCGGATCCGCCCAGGTGAACGTCCGCTCCCGCGAGACGCCGCCCGCCGGGTCGACCTCGGACGCCGTCAGGTCGGCATCGGCCGTCATGGCGCCAACGTCGGACAACTCGGACAACGTCGTATCAGCGTCGGACCCCGTCGTGCCAGCCTCGTGCGCTGCCGCCATATCGCCCACGTTAGGGCATCTGAGTTTCACATCGCAACCCATGAACGTACGCTGCGAGGGTGACGTCGTTCACCGACTACGACAGCGAGACCTGCTCGATCGCCCGGGCGCTCGCGCTCGTCGGCGACCGCTGGTCGCTGCTGGTGCTGCGCGACCTCGCGAACGGCGTCCGCCGGTTCGACGAGCTGGTCAACCACCTCGGCATCGCCCGCAACGTGTTGTCCGCCCGTCTCGCGCGCCTCGTCGACGCGAGTGTCGTCGAGCGCGTCGCCTACCAGGACAACGGCGCCCGCGCGCGGCACGAGTACCGGCTGACCAGCTCCGGCCGGGAGCTCGGCGTCGTCCTGCTGGCCTTCCTGGCCTGGGGCGATCGTCACCTCGCCGACGCGCAGGGACCGCCCGCGCTGATCCGCCATGCCGACTGCGGCGCGCCCGTCCGCCTCACCCTCCGCTGCGACGACGGCCACGACCTCGACCACCGACCACGGCTGCGCTCCGAACCCGGCCCCGGCAGCCGCATGCGGGCCTGACCCGGCTGGGACGTTCCGGAGGGAGCCGTCGCCGTCGCTCACTATTGTGGCGGCATGGGTCTGCTGGGTGATCTGCTCAAGATCGTGTCCGACCTGGTGGGGGGCGGCGGCCGCCGTCAGGAGGAGACACCCCCGCGGGACCCGGCAAACCTGCGGGAGGCGGCACGCCCGCCGGACGACGCGTCGAGCCCGCAGGACGCGGCGCCCTCGAGGAAGGAGCGGCGTCGGGCCACGTCGGCACCGACGGGACGATCCTCGTCGCGGTCCGCGGCTCCATCCCCGGCGACGGTCGCGCGCAGTCACCAGGAGCGGGGGCGGGAGCCGGAACGGACGCAGGCGCGGGCACGGTCTGGCGGCGCGTCCACGGAGGTCTCGCCGGGCGAGTCCGGGCCGACGGCCACCACGGAGGTCGATCCGCAGGACATCGGGTCGGTGCGGATGAGTTACGCGCCGCAGTCGGACGGGGCGCCGGATCCCGGCGAGATCGTCTGGACGTGGGTGCCGTTCGAGGAGAACGACGGGCGGGGCAAGGACCGGCCGGTCCTCGTGGTGGCCGCCGAGTCCGCGGGCACCTACCTGGCCGTGCAGCTCACCAGCAAGGACCACGACGGCGACGATGATTTCGTGGCCGTCGGCGCGGGTGGGTGGGACGGTGAGCACCGGCCGTCCTGGGTCAACCTGGACCGGGTGATCCGGGTGCACGAGGGCGGGATGCGCCGGGAGTCGGCGGCCCTGCCACGCGAGCCGTTCGAGCGGGTCACCGACCGGCTGCGTCAGCGCTACGGCTGGCGCTAGGGCCGGCGGGGAATCGGCGCCGAGCCAGCCACCACCGCCGGCCAGCCGAACACCAGGGCGGCGAAGATGCGCTGGATGAGGCCATGCCAGGAGCTACCGATCTCCGCCATGAACACCACCACGATGACCGCGAGGCAGGTGACGGCGACCAGGCGGGTGGGTGCGGCGAGACGGGTCCGTCCGGCGTCCCGGCGCAGCGCGCGGGCCAGCAGGAACAGCGCGACCGTCAGGCTGACGAACATGAACAGCGCGGTGTACTGGTGCACCCAGAAGTGGGTGGAGGCCAACGGTGCGTCGCCGTAGTCGATGCAGGTCGGCAGCCGCTCGGAGCAGTCCTGTCTGGCCAGGCCGGCCACGACCATCTCGGGTGCGGCGGCCAGGACCAGCGCCGCCGCGACCAGCCCGGCCCGATTGCCGGCGAACCGCCGCCACAACACGATGCCGGTGCAGGCCAGGCCGACGGCGGCGATCATGAACCCAGTGATCGAGATCCAGGCGTAGTCGGCGTCCGTGGCGGCGAGCGCACTCATCGCCTCCCGGATGGGGTTGTAGCCGGGGTTGAGCACGCCGGCGATGGCCGACAGCGCAAACCAGATGACCATCGCCGCCCCGGCGATCTTTGTCAGCAACGGCCATTCGCCGTCGGATGTGGCGCCACCGCCGTACGACCGCATGGTGGGGGGGACAGCTGGCCGTGACTGGATGGTCATGGCCAGCGATGCGCGCCGTCGCGCTCGCCGCTTAACTGCGCGCCCGCCTCGATCAGATCACCGCGCAGAGCGCCGAGCTGGTTGCGAGCCGCCGACGTATCGTCAGCGCGCAGACCGACGAGAGCCGGCGCCTGGAGCGCGATATCCACGACGGAGCCCAGCAGCGGCTCGTCGCGATGACCGTGACCATCACTCAGGCCCAGAGACTGCTGACCGCCGACGTGGTCGCTGCCGGCGATGCCGTCGTGATCGCGCGCGACGCGCTGGCCCGATGCCGGGACGACGTCGGCCGGTGTATCGACGAACTGCGGGAGCTCTCCCGGGGGATCTACCCGCCGGTGCTCGCCGCGCGGGGCCTGGTCGCCGCGCTGCGCGGCCGCGCACGGGCGAGCCGGGGCGCGGTGAAAGTCGTGGCCGCCGAGGATCTCGACGGCTACAGGTTCTCGCCGGAAGCCGAGCTCGCGGCGTATTTCACCTGCCTGGAAGCCCTGCAGAACGCGGCCAAGCACGCACCCGGGGTCGTGGCCGTCGTCGAACTCTCGCTCGCTGGCGACGACCTGTGCCTGTCCGTCCACGACGGCGGCCCGGGTTTCGACGCGCAGGGCGCGACCGCCACCGGCAGCGGAACCGGCCTGCTCGGGATGGCCGACCGGGTGGGAGCTGTCGGTGGGGTCCTGTCCATCGAGTCGAGACTGGGACACGGAACAACTGTGCGCGGCCGGCTACCCGCGGGCCCAGCCCCAGCCTTCCCCGCGACGACCGGCGACGCCCTCGGCTGAGGCGGCGGCTGTCATCGGTCGGTCGCAGCCTGACGGGGTGGCCACCTCCGCATCGACAACATCTGGTACTCGGGCGAAACGGCTGTGATCTTTGCCGCCTCAAGCGGTTGAGCGTGTGGCGACGCCCGCCGGGCGCCCGCCCCGGGCCGACCGCTCACCGCGTCATCCCGTCAAGGTCGGGCCGCCGCAATCCTTCCATCGGAAGACCGGCGGACCTGCCATCGGAACACTAGGTTGTGGTCTGGCCGTCGATCGTCTCGCGGAGGATGTCGGCGTGGCCGGCGTGCTGGGTGGTCTCGGCGATGAGGTGGAGGACGACCCGGCGGACGCTGTGCCGCGCGCCCGGCTCGTGCCAGGGCGCCTCTGGCAGTGGTTGCGTCGCTGACAGGTCGGGGATGGTCGCGATGATCTCGTCGGTCCGGGCGGCGGCCCGCTGGTAGCGGGCGAGGATGTTGGCCAGGGTGTCACCCGGCTGCATCAGGAAGTCCTGCTGGCGCCTGATGGCCCAGGCCGGGTACTCCCGCGCGGTGCCGGCCATGAACTCCTCCCAGGTGACGCCGTCGGGCAGCGAGTATTCCATCGCCGAGGGCCCCTCGAGGACGAACCGCATCCACATCTCCTCGCCGGCGGCGACGTGCTTGATCAGCCCGCCCAGGCACAGGGCACTGGCGGTAGGGCGCTCACCGACCTGCTCGTCACGCAGACCGCGGGTGGTGTTGACCAGCATGGCTCTTGCTACGGCGAGCTCGGCGAGCAGGTCCGCCCGCTCCGGATCAAGGGCCACGGCGTGCGTGCCCGCGGCTGTGCCTGTGCCCGTGCCTGTCATGTCCTCGGCCTCTCTGTCGTTGCCGTCGTCTGCTGTACGCCCACGGTCCTCCGGGTAGCGGTCAGTTTCTGGCCGCTGTTCCGGGCAATCTCGTAGCCATGCCGACGACGTCCGCGCGCCTGCTCACCCTGCTCTCGTTGTTGCAGGCGCGCCGGGACTGGCCGGGGGCGTTGCTGGCCGAGCGGCTCGAGGTCAGTCCTCGCACGGTGCGCCGAGACGTCGACCGCCTCCGTGAGCTGGGCTATCCGATCCGGGCCATGAAGGGTCCGGACGGCGGGTACCGGCTCGACGCCGGGGCACAACTGCCGCCACTGCTGTTCGACGACGAGCAGGCCGTCGCCCTGGCCGTCGCCCTCCAGCTCGCCGCCACGTCCGGTGCCGGCATCGAGGAAGCGGCGGCCCGGGCACTGAGCACGGTCCGGCAGGTCCTGCCCACGCGGCTCCGCCACCAGGTCGACGCGCTGCAGGTCACCGCGGTCGCACGGGGCGGAAACCGAACGAGCCCGCGGGTCGATCCGTCAGTTCTGGTGACGCTCGGCGCGGCGGTCCACGACCGGGAGGAACTGCGCTTCGACTACGCCGCCCCGACGCGGTCAGTGCCCGCGGATGCCGTCGCGGCGCGTCGGGTGCAGCCGCATCATCTCGTGACCTGGGGCGGACGCTGGTATCTCGTCGCCTGGGACCTCGACCGCGGCGACTGGCGGACCTTCCGCGTCGACCGGATCACCCCACGCCCTCCCGCCGGTCCGCGGTTCACCCCGCGGCAGGTGCCCGGCGGGGACGTCGTCGCCTACATCACCGAGCGGTTCGCGGGCCCCGCCGGACCGGATCGCTGGCCGTGCCGAGGCGAAATGATCGTCGATCTGCCGGCCGCCTTCGTCTCCCGGTACGTCGAGGACGCGATCGTCGAGGAGCTCGGCCCGAACCGCGCCCGCCTCGTCCAGGGCTCCTGGTCCTGGGCGAGTCTGGCCGCCACTGTCGGTCGGTTCGACGCCGACATCCACGTCATCGCACCCGCCGAACTCGCCGCGGCCTTCGCCGCCCTGGCCCGTCGCTACGCCCGCGCCGCCGTGTCCGCCCGACCCATCGGATCACGGCAGGACGATATGCCGCGGTAGTTAACCAAATCGCCGTGATCGTGCACCAGAAGGGAGGCTCCTACGTGCCCGGGCAGTTCGAAGGCATGGTGAACTGAGCGACTGGCGCGTCGGAACTCGCCCGTGCTGATACGGCCGGCGCCGACCTCGCCGCACTCACGGGAAGGAGGGGGCCGTGGACGCCCTCACGCTCGGCTCGCCGGACGCTCGGCGGGTGGTGCTGTTCGCCGCGGGCGCCGGTGGCGATCCGGAGCGTCATCGGCCCCTGCTGAAATACCTGGCGGCGGGCGGTGCGCAGGTCGTCGCGCCGTACTACGAGCGGATCGTGCCCGCCGAGGCCACCGCGGCGCAGCTGCTCGCCCGGCCGAACGGTCTGCTTTCGGCGCTGCGGGAACACGGCGCACCCGAACTGCCGGTCGCCGTCATCGGACATTCGATCGGAGGATGGGCAGCGCTCTGCATTGCCGGGGCGGTTCCCTGGACGCGTGACGGCACGCCGATGGAGGTCCCGCGCGAACCGCGGGTGTCCCGCCTCGTCCTGTTCGCGCCCGCCGTCGCTTGGTTCGGGGCTCCCGGGGCGCTCGACGCGGTGGCGGTACCGACGCTCGTCTACGCGGGAGAACTTGATCGGCTCACCCCGGTCGAGCAGATCCGCAGCCTCACCGCGGCACCTGCCCCGGTCACGGTGAACGTCGTGCCGAAGGCGGGGCATTTCAGTTTCATGAACACGCCGCCGCCGGGCGCGGCCGAGGATTCCGCGTTCGATCGCAACCGGTTCCTCGTCCAGCTCGCCCGCGAGACCCAGCGCTTCCTCGACGAGCCGGAGCCTCCGACGGAGTAAGGCCGGCCGTGTGGCCGCCTGGGGCACAACCTTGACTATGGAGTTCGGCGCGTCAAGGTCACTCGCCGCCCAGACCAGGACGACCTTCGCGGCAACGCGATCACTCACCGATTCCCCAAGCGCTGGCGAATTGGCCGCGGAAGAGGGCCGGGGCTTCGTTGCCAGGGTCGGCGTCGGCGTGGATGCGGGCTGCTGCGGCGAATCAGCAAGATCATGATCGGCGTTCGAGCCACGGTATTCTTCACGCGTATACTCCTCGTGTATAGTAGCTGATCATGAATATTCCCTTGGCCTTGCTGGGGCTGCTCGAGCGAGAGCCGAGCCACGGGTACGACCTGAAGCGCGACTACGACACGTTCTTCGGCAGGGGGAAGCCCCTGCCATTCGGCCAGGTGTACGCGACGCTCGCACGCCTGGCCCGGGACGGGAAGGTGATCGCGGCGGAGGCGGAGCCGGGTGCCGGCCCGGACCGCAAGCGCTACGTCATCACCGAGCAGGGCGTCAGCGACGTCGAGACCTGGCTTGAGACGCCGGTGGCCGCCGAGCCGCACCTGCAGGCGGTGCTGTTCGTCAAGGTCGTGCTCGCTCTCATGTCGGGGCGGCCCGCGCAGCGGTATCTCGATGCCCAACGGGCCGCGCACCTGCGCAGGATGCGGGAACTGACGGAACTCAAGCGAGGCGGTGGGGACCTGACGGACGCGCTGCTCGCCGACTACGGCCTGTTCCATCTGGAGGCGGATCTTCGCTGGATCGAGCTGACCTCCGCCCGGCTGGACGCGCTGGCACAGGTGGTCAGGCAGTGAGCGGGCCCGAGAGTCCTGCTGTGGGGAACATGCCCGAGCCGTTGTTGGTGGCACGCGAGATCTCGATGTCGTTCGGTCCGACGGCGGCGTTGCGCGGCGCGAGCATGTCGCTGGCCGCCGGCGAACTCCTCGCGGTTATGGGGCCGAGCGGTTCCGGCAAGTCGACGCTGCTGCACTGTCTCGCCGGCATTCTCGTCCCAGGCGCGGGGGAGATCTCCTTTGCCGGACAGCGGATCGACTCGCTGGACGAGAAGGCACGCGCCAGGCTGCGGCGCGACCGGTTCGGTTTCGTCTTCCAGTTCGGCCAGCTCGTCCCGGAACTCACGGTCGAGGAGAACATCGCGCTTCCCCTGCTGCTCACCGGTGCGCGCCGGGCGGAGGCGATCGGCCGTGCCGGCGGCTGGCTGGAACGCCTGGACCTTGCCGGCCTGGAGCGTCGTCGCTGCGGAGAACTGTCGGGCGGGCAGGCCCAGCGCGTCGCCCTCGCCCGGGGCCTGGTCGCCGACCCGGCGGTGCTGTTCGCGGACGAGCCGACCGGGTCACTGGACTCGCTCACCGGTGAGCAGGTGATGGACCTGCTGGTAGCCGGCGCCCGTGAGCAGGGTATGAGCGTCGTGCTGGTGACCCACGATCCGCGTGTCGCCGCCTATGCCGATCGGGAGATCGTCGTGCGGGACGGCCACGTCGTATCCGGCGAGCTGATCGCCCCATGATCCGACTTGGTGTGCGATTCGCACTCGCCGGGGGCCGCGAGGCAGTCGGCCGGCTGGCCCTCATCGCGGTCGGAGTGGCAGTCGGCGTGGGCCTGCTGCTGGCCACCATTGCCAGCCTTCATGCCATCAACGCGCAGAACTCCCGCTATGCCTGGCTGGAAACCGGCTTTTCCGGGTCGGATGCGCCGGCCGGGTCCGGCCAGGCCACCTCGGCCGCTGCCCCGCCTGCGCCGTCCGTCGCCTCCGCCTCCGCCTCCGCCTCTGCCCCCGCCTCCGCCTCCGCTTCGGCGACTGCGGACGGCGGGACCGCGAGCGACCGGTTGTGGTGGCGCCTGCGCGCCGATGAATACGAGGGCAGGGAGATCGGGCGGGTCGATGTCGCCGCCACCGGACCCCACTCGCCGGTCCCGCCAGGGATCGCCCGGCTGCCGAAGGCGGGGGAGTTCTATGCCTCGCCCGCCCTGGCCCGGCTCCTGGCGCGCACTCCGCGTGCCGAACTCGGTGACCGCTTTCCCGGTGTCCTGGTCGGCACCATTGGATCGGCCGCCCTTCCCGCGCCGAACTCCCTGATCATCGTCATCGGTCATGCCGCCGCCGAACTTGCCCCCCAGAGCGACGTTGGCCAGGTCAGCGCGATCAGCACGACCACACCCGCCAGCTGCGCGGACGGTTGCGCCTTCGGAGTGGGCATCAGCGCGGATGCGCTAACCCTCATCCTTTCCGTCGTCGCGGCGGCACTGCTGTTTCCCATCATGATCTTCGTTGGTAACGCGACCAGGCTGTCCGCCGCGCGCCGGGAGCAGCGCTTCGCCGCGATGCGTCTCGTGGGTGCGACGCCAGGCCAGATATCGGTGATCTCGGCCGTTGAGTCGGGTATGGCGGCGCTGACGGGTGCCGTCGGTGGTTTCGGCGTGTTCTACGCGGCGCGCCCGGCACTCGCCGGGATTCCGTTCACGGGCCAGCCGTTCTTCACCGGCGACCTGATGCTGGGCGTTCGTGACGTGGTGCTCGTCGCCGTGGGCATCCCGGTCGTCGCTGTCGTGGCGGCGCGTGTCGCGCTGCGCCGGGTGAACGTCTCACCCCTCGGCATCAGTCGGCGGGTGACTCCACGCCCACCTCGTGCCTGGCGGGTACTGCCATTGGCGGCCGGTCTTGGCGAGCTCGCCTATGCCGCCTACGTTGCCGATATCGGAGCCCGCTCCTCCACCAGCACGAGTGTCGAGGCCGCCGTATTCCTCAGTGGTGTGCTGCTGACCATGATGGGATTGTTGGCCGCTGGGCCCTGGCTCACCATGCTCTGCTCCCGTTCCATAGCTGGGCACGCGCGGCGGGCTGCCACCCTTGTTGCCGCGCGGCGGATCGCTGACAATCCCCAGGCGGCGTTCCGCTCGGTCGCAGGGCTTGTTCTCGCCCTGTTCGTGAGCACCTGCGCCGTCGGGATAATCACCACGATCGGCGCGTACAACGACGACGCGGTCGGCTCCGCGGCCCCAGGCTCCGCCACCATCCTCCAGGTGCTTGACGACGATCCGGCGGGACCGAGAACTCCGACCGGCTCGACGATGCCGGCCGACGTCCGTCAACGACTGGCCTCGATCCCCGGCGTCGCCGGCATCGCGCTGACGCGTCGCGTGCCCGGAGTTGGCTCGGGACAACACGGATCCTCTATTGTCGTGTCCTGCGCCGAACTCGCCAGCGTGCCGGCGCTCGGTCGCTGCCCGTCCGGCGCCGGCCACGTGACGATGAATCCGGACTTCGGCGGTGGGATCGTCGCTGGAACCTCGCCCCTGTCGGCGACTGTCTGGCCACGGTTCGGCGGCTCAGACGCAGAACTGGCCCGATCGTCGCTCAGTCTGATCGCTGTTGCGACGAGCGGGTCGAGTGCGTCGGTCGAACGGGTTCGCACCACTCTGGGCCTGGCCTACCCGAGGACCTACCCGCCGCTGACGCTCACGGAGTTCAGAGCCCACGGTTCATGGCGGCTGAAGGGCTACCGCCGGCTCGCCAATGTCGCGATCTTCGCCAGCGTGCCGATCGCCGGCTGCGCGCTTGCCCTCAGCGTCGCCGGCGGCCTCGCGGACCGTCGGCGACCATTCAGCCTGCTGCGCCTCGCGGGAACACCGGTGGGCGTGCTCCGACGCGTGATCGTGCTCGAGGCGGTCGTTCCCCTGCTCGCCACAGCCGCCGCGGCGATCGGAACCGGGCTGCTGGTGGCGCAGCTGTTCCTACGCGGGCAGCTGTACGAGACACTCCATTTTCCCGGCGCCGGGTACTACCTTGTTCTCCTCGCCGGACTTGCCATCGCTCTCGCCGTCATCAGCTCCGCCATGCCGGTACTCGCGCGGACCACCGGACCAGAGGCCGCCCGCCAGGAGTAGCTCCGCCAGCTGGGTCAGGTCGGGCACCTCGCAGGTCACGTGCGTGCCTGGGGGACGTTGTCTGCCGGTGCGGTTCACCCGGGCGACGGGGATGTCGAGGGCGTTCGCGCCGCCCACGTCGCAGGTCAGGGAATCGCCGACGTGCAGGACCTGGTCTGGTGCCTGCCCCAGGAGGTCGAGGGCGAGACGGAACGGTTCTGGCCGCGGTTTGTAGGCGCGGGCGTCCTCGCTGGTCACCACCAGATCGACCTGAATGCCGAAATGACTCATCGCAATCTCGATCTCGGCGCGGTCGATATCCGACACGATGCAGATCGGCCACGCGGCCTCGGTCAGGAAGGCCATGGCATCGCCGTACGGCGCCGGGCGCTGCCAGTACGTGAAGAGCGCTCCGCTCGGCGTCTCCTCATCGGCTCCTGACCCGAAGTGCCGGATTGTCTCGCGAAGGGATCGGCCTTCCAGCATGCGCTGTAACGCGAAGGTGGCGCCGGTGGACGTCGTGCACGGTGTGTGAAGAGCCTCGACCAGTAGGCGCCGACCCCGCGCTTTCCACTGATCCACGGTGACGGCACCAGCCGCTCGGGTACCCATTAACGCGGATCGTGGGCAGCATGCTCGGGACTGTTGAAGGTAGGGTCAGGTGAAGGTCAGGGTCGGGTAAAGGTCAGATGGGTGACACCGCTCGGGGTCGTCACGGATTCGACGGTGAAGCGCTTTTCCAGGCCTTCCAGACCGTCCCAGAGACGCACGCCGCGGCCGAGGATGATGGGGACGACGACGGCGTGCAGGTGGTCGATCAGGTCGGCGGCGAGGAAGTCACGCACGACCGTCGGGCCGCCGCCGATGCGGACGTCCAGGTCGCCGGCAGCCTCGCGGGCATGGCGCAGGGCCTCGGCGGGGGCGGCCTCCAGGAAGTGGAAGGTCGTGCCGCCCTCCATCTCCAGCGGCGGGCGGGGGTGGTGGGTCAGGACGAACACCGGGGTGCGGAACGGCGGGTTGTCGCCCCACCAGCCCTTCCAGCCGTCGTCTGGCCAGGAGCCGCGCTGTGGGCCGAACTTGTTGCGCCCCATGATCTCGGCGCCGATGCCGGGGCCCCAGGCGCTGGCCAGAGCCTCGTCAACGCCAGTGCCGCCGCCGGACTCGCCGTGCATCGAACGGAACGTCCTGGTGTGGAAGAACCAGTCCATGAGCCGTCCCTCGGCGTGCCCGAAGGGTTGCTCGAGGCTCTGGCCATCGCCGGTGGCGAAACCGTCGAGGGAGACGGCGAAATTGTGGACCCGTACCCGAGACATGCAGCTGACCTCCGGATTCCCTCCGCCGGGCCCTGCCGCGCGGCGCTCGCGGGCGAGTCTAACCACGCCGGGGTGTGCCTCCCCGCGGCCGCGGGTGCGGTCCGCGTCGCCCCACGGCCCACAGGGAGGACGGCCGCCTACGGCGTCAGATTGACAGTGTGGTTGTTGCTGGCGATGTAGACCTCTCGGAGTCCGACGATCCGCGCGTTGGTCTGACCGATGTTGAGACAGGAGGTGAAGGCGGACTGCGTGACATAGATCGGGCCGTAGGGGCCGGTCCAGACGGCCCCGTTCGACGCCTCGGCGTAGAAGTAGGCGTACCTGTTGTTGGTGTTCAGGACGTAGGCGGTCGCGCCGTAGTCGATTGCCCACCACCCGCGGGTTCCCCAGGAGCCGTAGGCGCCGCAGCCGGCCGGATCGTAATACATGATGGCGACCCAGATGCGAGGACCGTAGCTGTTGTGGAAATTCAGTTGCATCGTGATCAGGCCTCCGTCGACCAGTGGACGCCACCGGTGGTCCGCTGGGCGAGCGGCGTGGTGTCGATGACCGTCTTGCTGGGAGCCAGGCGGGCGCCCGCGGCGGCCGACACCTCGGGTCCGGCCGCGATTCCGGGTCCGACGCGTGAGCTGGTCCCTCCGGCCGAGTTCGGGCCAACACCATGCGAGGCGTGCACGCTGGGCGGCTGGCCGAAGGCACCCGGAACCTCCGGCGCGCCCGCGGGCGGTGCGGGGGTGGCGGCCGCCGCGCCCGCGCCCGCGGCCCCGGCCGCCACCGCACCTGCCGCCACGCCGAGCAGGCCACTCGTGCGCAGCAGCCATCGTCTGTCTACGGGTTCCTCGTTGGGGACGCCGTCCACCGGGTCACCGGGATCGCTCATTCCTTACCCTCCTCGCAGTGTGCCGCGGGGCCCGGAAGGGAATCCGCGGACGTCGAACGAGTAATGAAGAACCGGGAGCGGCGCCTGTGTGGATGGTTGCGGCGTGCGGCATTGATGCACTGGTCCCGAGATTCTGCCGTCCCTTTGGCCGTCCCTTTGGCGCGAATCCTGTCATCGACGAAACCCGGGGCCCCGGACCCTCGCGTGGTACTGGCGTTGCCCGTCCCGGTGTCGGATAGCCGACAGGTGGCTCGTGAGCTTTGCGTTCTGGTTGCGAAGAGCAGCCAGAAAAGCGTGGACGAGACGCCTCGGATGCCGGGCTCCACTCGCTCGGCCCTCATGGGTGGTACACAGGGTCATGGCGATGACGGCGCGCGGCATCCGGCTGCTCCTGGGAGTAATTCCCCTGGCCCTGGCGGCTGCGGCATGCGCCGGCACAGCCGTCTACGGCCGGGCCGGTGGCGCTGGCAACACTCCGCCCAGCGGCGCCATCTCGGCAGCGCTGCGGGTGGACTGGGTGGGCGGCTTCGTGACGCCGGTGATGAGGGCGACCCGGGCGCCCCTCCTGGCCATCTATCCCGACGGCCGGGTGATCGACGAGGGCCCGCAGATAGAGATCTATCCGCCGCCGGCGCTGCCCAACCTCCAGCTCCGCCGGATCTCGGCCGCGGACGTGCGTCGCCTCGTCGATCGGGCGGTCGCGGCCGGCATCGGCACGGAGCAGGACTTCGGTCAGCCACCCATCGCCGACGCCCCGTCGACGCGCTTCACCATCCAGACCGCGGGCGGCGTCCGGACGACGGAGATCCCGGCGCTGATGGAGGCGGACGGCTCCGGCCTCACCGCCCACCAGCAGTCGGCGCGGCGGGCGGTCAGGAACCTGTTCGACGACCTCACTGACCTGCCCGCCACCCTGGGCTCAGGGGCGGTCAGCGACTCGACGCCCTATCCGCCGACCGCTGTGGCCGCGTTCGCCGAGCCGTGGACGCAGACCGATCCTGGGCCCTGTCCCTCCGCCCAGGCACCCCGGAGTTCCCCGGGTGCGGGGCCCGGCATCTCGTGCGGCGGCCCGCCCGCGCGCCCCTGGCCTGGAGCGGCGCTGCCTGGTGAGCCTGTGGGCACCCGCGGCGACCTGAGCTGTGTGACGGCCCGCGGTGCCGAGGCGAGGGCGCTGTTGGCCGCGGCGCGAACGGCGGTGAGCACGACCCCGTGGACATCAGGCGATCGACAGTGGCGCGTGAGCCTGCGGCCCCTGCTGCCGGACGAGTCCGGCTGCGCCGAACTGTGGGCGGCCGGCTGACCTGTACCTCGATGGTGCGTCAGGATGGGGGCGAGGACGGGCGGTGCGTGCCAGCATGATGGACAGCCGCACCGACACAACAGCTATATCGGGCAGCGCCGACCTCTCGGCGAAGACCGCCGCGGCGGGCAGACGGTTCGCTGGCATCGCCGTCGACCCCGCCCCCGCCGCCCTGGCGAGCCTGGCCGAGCAGGGAACGCTGCGCGTCCACGGGGCGGCCAGCTACCCGTTCGCCCAGATCGCCGATGCGCATCGTCTGCTCGAAGACGGACACATGCAGGGAAAGCTCGTTCTCACACTCGACCAGGAAGCGGCGGACGGCTAGATCGTGATGACGGTGATGAGGTCGTCGAGGCCGGCGAGATCCGCGGCGTTGCGCGTGTAGATGTCGGCTCCGTGGGCGTGTGCGGTGGCCGCGATCAGCAGGTCCATCGTGCGAGCGCGGGGCTGGCGGCCGATGTCGACGACGCGGGCGGCGAGCCGTGCGTAGCTGTCGGCGACGGCGTCATCGACCGGGAGCGGGTCGAAGCGGCGCTGCAGCGCGCTGAGGCGGGCGAGTCGGATCGCACGGGCCTCGGACGTCTTCGCGACGAGAACGCCGAACTGGAGCTCGGCGATGCTGACGACACTGATCGCCAGCTCGCCGGGAATCGGTGCGACATCGGTGGCGACCAGCACGCTGGTATCGAGAACGCCCCGACTCATCGGCTTTCCCAGGGGTCGGAGACGGTGCTGTCGACGAGGTCGCGGTCAGCCGGCCATTCCGTGTCGGCCGGCAGGGCGAAGACGTCGGCGAGGTCATCCCAACGCCGCCAGGCGCGCGGGGTTACCGGGCCGAGGACAGCTGCCGGCCGGCCGGAGACGGTGATGGTCAGACGCTCGCCGGCCTGAGCTCGCCGCACCAGATCGCTGGCGTTCTGCCGAACCTCGCGTAGCCCTATCTCCTCCATCGCGTCAAGGTAGCACCTGTGCTACCGAGTTGTCAGGCTCCGACCGAGTCCTTGTAGGTGACCGGCTCGCGGTAGGGGTCGTGTTCGGCGAGGAACCGCTCGAGTCGGACCTGGTCGACCCGGCTGACGGCGGAGGCCTCCTGCTGGTCGCGGACGCACCTGGCGAGGGTGAACGTCGACGTCACGACGTACAGCAGGCCGAGCAGGAGAAAGCCGCGGATCCAGGCGTTACCCGGGAGGTGGGCGATCGCGTACGTCACCGAGACCACGGAAATGCCGAAGGACAGCGCTGCCTGCACGAGGAACGCGGTGGTGGTCCGGGGCGCGGGGGCTTTGCGGCGGTCATGGGACCAGTCTCGGTGCGGTGGCGGCGTCTGGCGTGAGTCGCCGTACTCATCTTTGCTCGTTTCTCGCCGGTTCCCGCGGCGGGCGTTTCGGCCACAATTGCCGGGTGCGGATGCGAGGATCGCGACGCCTCCACGGGCCGGACGGGGTGCGCGGTGCGATGTGGCGGTCGCTGGCGGTCTTCCGTCTCGTGGCGCTGGCCTACGCCGTGGGAACCGTCGGGCGTGACCTGGGCTAGGGCGAGCACCCGGCCTTCGGCATCGTCTGGTTCGGCGCCGTGGCGGTCTGGTCGGCGGTGGTGTCGCTGCTCGTGCCGGCGGCCGAGGACGGGGGACGGCGGCGGTGGCGCGACGGCCTGGTGGTGGCCGACGTCGTGTTGTGCACGGCGATCATGCTGACGACCCGCGCGGTGAGCCCTCCTGGCTCCACCGATGTGCTGCCCGCGCTGTGGACGGCGAGCGGGGTGTACGCTTCTCCGGCCTCGAGGTACCCGACCTGCTCGCCGCCGACATCCGCGCCTTCTTCCTCAGCCTCTGACGTCCGGTCGCCTGGCAGACACGTCGACGATCAGCCGCGGCGATATCGCTGCCCTTTACCGGGCGCTGCTTCCGGACCATTCTCAGGCGCGTCAAGATAGCGACAAATCAGAGAGAGAGCGTCGACGGGAAATGTGTCGTATGGCCTGGATGCCGTAGTGATTATTGCCTGGCCCGATGAGATGGCCAGGGAGGCTGCATGAGTCGCTGGCCATCCCAAGTCTGGCCGGGCAAGCCTTGTGGCGTCCAGGGCGTCCGTCCGGGCGAAGCCCTTGATCACGATGCTGCCTGTTGGCGTTGAGGCAAGGAGGTCGGCCACATGCAGCGAGAGTGCGAGACGAGCCGCAGAAATCTCAGCCAGACACAGCGCCGGAATATGAAGAGCTGGTCCGCCGTCGATGGCATCGTGGAGCAGGCGCGAAAGCTCTCTGCGCTGATGTTCGTTGCCGGTGGATAGTCCGCTCAGTAAAGCGGAATCGTCGAGGATGTAATCGGTCAGGCCGCGTTGTGAGCCCGGTAGGCTGCGAGGCTCGTAATTGCAGCCTGTCCCAGCACCTCGACCGGATCTCGGTGATCTGTCGTCCGGAGGCGGTGCGCGACGTTCGTGAGTTCGGAGGCGATGCTGGGAGGAGTCGGGTATATGCCCGCAGCGTGGATCCAGGTCAGGGCGGCTGCGTGCGCGTGTAGGACAGTGACAGCCCTATCCGCAGCCTGATCGGACGGGCCGAGTAAGCGGTCAACCAGCTCGTGCGCTCGCGCGCGCTCCCGAGCCAGCTCGTCGTCAGCCGTCACAGTGCGAATGGTAGCTCGCGGGGCCTCGTCGGATGACACCCAGAACTGTGTCCGTGGTGGGTCCGTCAGTCGGAGTGCTCAGTCCGGGCGGACGAGGCCGGTGGTGAAGGCGTAGCGGACCGCCTCGGCGCGGTCACGGAGGCCCGCCTTGGCGAACAGGTTGTTGATGTGGGTTTTCACGGTCGCCTCGCTGCGCGGGTCTCGAGGCCGCCGCGCAGCAGGCCGATCAGGCGGACGGCGTCCGGCGGGTCGGCGCCGGCCAGCGCGATCGCGTTGACGAGCGCCAGCACGTCCGCGGCGGTGACGTCGCCGCGGACGACACCGGCGTCCTGGGCGGGTGCCAGCAGCGCGGCGGTCGTGGCGCCCATCGCGGCGTGCCAGTCGTGGGCCAGCTCGCCGCCCCGCGTGCCGGAATCGGCGCCGATCGCGGCCATGGCCAGGGGGCGGCGGGTCGCGGCGTGGGTGACGAACAGGCCCAGCCAGTCGAACAGGGCCTGCCCCGGGTCGGCCGTCCCGCGCAGCGCGTCGCCCTGCCCGCACAGGGCTTCGACCTCCTCGGAGTAGACGGCGACGAGCAGGTCCCCCCTGGTGGGGAAGTTGCGGTAGAGGGTGGCGTTGCCGACGCCGGCACGCCGCGCGATCTCGTCGAGGGGAACGTCGGTGCCGCGGGTGTCGAACAGGGTGCGGGCCGCGCTGATCAGCAGCTCGACGTTGCGCTGCCGGTCGGCCCGCACCCGCCGCCCGGACGCGCGCGTGCCGGACACACGCGGTGGCAGGTCTGGCGTCATGGAGGCTCCTTGCTGACCGGGACGGCACCCATTATGGTTGGCAAGTAAGTGGGGCATCCCCCATTTAGGGTTCCGGAGAGGCGAGGCCGGCTGATGACGTTGAATGCAGAGGGTCGGGCCGCCAGCGTCAGCGGGGGCAGCGGTACTCGGGCCAGGGCTGCCGGGCGAGCACGACCTGGCAGACCATGCGTGCACCGGCGGCGCGTAACGCCCGCGCCGTCTCGTTCACGCTGTGCCCGGTCGTGAAGACGTCGTCGAAGACGAGCACGCTTCTGCCCGCCACGGCCTGGGGACGGGTGACGTGAAGAGCTGTCCTGAGGTCTCGCGCGATGTCCTGGCGTTCCGAGTAGCCTCGGGTCTCGCGCATTCGCCGCAGGGGACGGGTCCTGATGATGACGGGTTGGTCGGTGACGAACGGGAGGCCGGAGTCATCCTGCGCCTGTGCCTCGCTTAGCATGAACGCGGTGTAGTCGTAGCGCGGGTCGTAAGACGCGCCGCGGTAGCTTGGACTGGAGATGATAAGATCAAACTGGTCGAAGCGTTCCCGGTTGTCCTGGAGATAGCCAAGCAGAACACGTCCGAGGATGAGACCCCATCCCCATTTTTTGTTGTCTTTCCAGGCATTGATCGCGCGCTCGAGCTCGCCGACCCGCATGGCGATCGGAACGCTCCAGCCGAACTGGCGATCTGCTGAGAAGCAGAGTCGATTGGCGCACCTGTCATTGGTCGCAATCTGCTGCCCGCAGATCCGGCACATGGCGCCGGATGGCTGGTCAAGGCTACTCCGAGCGCACCTGTAGCACAGCGAGAAGGTGCCCGTCTCCCAGAGCGGGCACCTGCCGCAGTTTCCGAATCCCGGGGTCTCGGGCGGGGCGCTGTCAGGCGCCAGTGGGAGCATTGCCCAATGCTAGCCGAACTGGATCGACAGCTGTGCTCTCCGCTGATCCGCAGCACGGATCTGATCGGGCGGCAGGAGGGGCTCGACCACGTCGTCTACATTGTCGACTATCCGTGCGCCAGGCCGGGTCGCATACTCGGCCGCCCACGGGTGGTTGTCCACCAGACTCCGCAGAAGAAACAGTTTCTTACCGTGCTCCAGCGCGAACCTCGCCTGCATCCTGGCGCCGGAGGTGCTGGACGCCTCGATCACGACCGTACCCTGGGAGATGCCGGACATAGTGACGTTCCGGCGTGGGAAGGTGTGCTTCGCCGGCGGAGTGTCGGGCCAGAACTGGGAGACGACGGCGCCCTTCTCGGCGATCTGGTCGCAGAGGCTCCGGTTCTCCGGTGGGTAGCATTCCAGTATGCCGGTGCCGATCACCGCGATGGTCCTGCCATTTTCGGCGAGGGCTGCCCGGTGCGCTGCGGTGTCAATACCGCGTGCCATTCCGGAAACCACCGTGACCTCGCGTTCGATCAGGAGGCGTGCCATCCGCTCCGAGCGGCGCAGACCGTCGTCGCTTGCCGTTCGGGTGCCGACCACGGCCACACTCCTGAGGTCCCCGGCCTCGAGGCTTCCGCGGACGAACAGGAACGGGGGGAGATTGAAGATAAGGCGGAGATTGGTCGGGTACGAGTCGTCTAGCACGGTGTGCAGATCGGCGTCGGCGGCCTGCGCCTGCTCGACCGCCCGCCGGGCGGCGACCGTCAGTTCGGAAAGCCTCGGTAGGGCGGCGCGAAGGCGGTCGACGCCTCTCCTGGCATCATTTGACTGCTCCGTCGCCTCGCCCGCCAGCAGGCGTTCCAGCCCGCCGGGACGCTGCGCCTCCCGCGCGATGAAATGCTGGTTTATTCCGTCGATCCTACATAGCGCCAGCAATAGGCTCCTGTTGCTTTCTGCCGACATCCTGTCCACCCCCTCCAGCGGCTCGTCGGATGCTGCCTTTCTTTTTTCGCAGCCTGTCAGATGAACTTGTCATAGTACTGACGGATTCCCGGTTCTGCGTATTTCAGGCTACCTGACCATCTCCATGCGGCACAAAATCATGGATGCTTGGTGTGCGGATCCTGGTTCTAGGCTTGCATGTGTAGGTGTGCATGTGCAACCGTTTGCGTCGAGGTTCAATCATTGAGAGAATCGCGCTCTGCGGCGGGCTGGCGTGCTGTCTGGTCGAGGTATGATGTGGTGACGGACGGTGGCGACCGGTAGACGGAATGAAGGTATCTGCTGGTGGGTCGCTGCCGGCAGCGGCAACACCCGCAATCATCTAATCTACACATGGCGGCGTGCGGCGCTACCAGTTATGTAGATCATGGTGCCGGGTGTAGCCGGTTGTTGCCCCTGTCGGGGATTTCGATTCGTAGAATTTCCCCATTGCCGCGCAACCTTTCCCTGTCGGTCGTCGTCGCGCGGGGCTGGGCGCGTTGCCTGGCATGTCAGGACGGCGCTGTCCAGCTGGCTGAGGCAGCCAAGGCCTTCCGGCTGCCACGCGGGGGCTGACCACCTCTTTGTGGCCCGATGGCGCCGCACCTGCGTTGCCGGTGAGCCGCAGGGCGCCGCCAGCGTCCGTCGCGGCTACATCGTGGCAGGTCTGCCCCGCTGACATGGACGGCTTGCGCCGATCAGGCGTTTCCGGTCGGGGCGTACCTCGCTCTACCGCTCTCGGGTCAGGGTTTACGGAGAAGGATTCCGCTGGGGTTGCCGGAGCCGGGGATGTCGCTGGTGTAGCGCATGGTGCCGTTCGGCTGCAGGCGTAGGACGATCTGGCCGCCGTGCGTGCAGACCGGCACGCCCAGCACCGTCGGGTTGTTGCCGGTGCCGGGGACGTCCATCAGTGTCACGCCGTCGGCGGCGTCGAGCAGGCTCATGTCGGCGGTGCAGCGGATCGCCGAGGCGCTGTCGCTGAGGCTGTTCAGCGAATCGGCGGAGACCTCGGAATGCGCGACGGTCTGGCCGACGCCTCCGGCTCGCAGACTGATCACGACGCTCTGGGACAGGCCGGAGCTGTCACTGATCTGCCCCTGCCAGGTCCCGACGTACGCGCTCGGCATCGTGCCGCTGCCGGACGCGCGACTCGGCGCGGTGCCGGTGCCGGTGCCGGTGCCGGTGGCCGAGCCGGACGCGGGCAGGCCCGTGGCGTCGGTCGTGGTGGTGGCGCCACGACCGCTCGCACGGTTGTCGGTGTCGCCACCCGAGGAGTGCAGGGCGAGAAGCACGACCGTCAGCACGAGAGCGACGACGCCGAGGGCTCCCACGCCCCCCACGATCGCGACGACGGGAACTCGCCGCTGCGGCCGTGACTGCGGCGGTGGCGTGCCCGGGGGCGCCCACTGCGGGCCTGGCCTGGAGGTCCCCCCGGGACTGCCGGGGGGAGGCGTGTACCCCGGCGCCATGCCCTGCCCCGGCATAGCGCCGGAGTGCGGACGGGTGTGCGGGCTGGGCGACGGACTGGGCGTTGGACCGGACACCGGCGCCGACACGGGGTGAGGCGTCGGAGCGGGGGTTCGGCCGGGCGGCGGGGTGGGTGTCTGGCCTGGCGGGAGGTGTCCGGGTGGGAGATAGCCGGGCAGGGCATGGCCCGGTGGGAGGTGCCCGGGCGGCGTGTGCGCGGGGGGAGGCAGGGGCAGGGCGGTTGCGGAGCCGGGCATGGATGGCTGGCCGCCGGCCACCGGCCAGGACGGTGCGCCGTGGGCGAGCCCGGTGGGAGTGGGATCAGGCTCACCCGAGGGCTGGGACCGGGCGGGGGCGTCGAGGTCGAGCAGGGCGACCGCGTCGCGGCTCAGGGCGGTGACCAGTGCTGGAGGCAGCCAACCGGCGGAGATCAGCGCCGCCGCGCCGCCGCGGACGGTCGGTGCCAGCGCGGCCAGTACCGACCGTGGGGTGGGCCGCCGCCCCGGTGACTTGTGCAGGCAGTTCGCGACCAGGTCCCGCAGATCGTCCGGGAGCTTCGACAGGTCCGGCTCCCGGGACAGGACCGCGTACATCGTTCCGGGCACGTTCGATGCCTGGAACGGGGACGCGCCCGCCGCGGCGAACACGAGCACGGCGCCGAGGGCGAAGACGTCACTGGCCGGGCCGATGTCGGCGGCGCCGATCTGCTCGGGTGCCATGAACGCTGGCGAGCCGATCGGCCCGCCGGTGGTCGTCAGGACGGTCGCGTCGACCGCTCGCGAGATGCCGAAGTCGATCACCTTCGGGCCGTCCAGACTCAGCAGCACGTTGGACGGCTTGAGGTCACGGTGGACGAGACCCGCGGCGTGCACCGCGATCAGTGCCTCGGCGAGCCCGGCGCCGAGCGCCCGCACGCTGTCCGCGGGCAGCGGGCCGTGCTCGCGCACCGCGTCATGCAGGGACGGCCCCGGCACGAACGCGGTGACGAGCCAGGGTTGCCGCGCCTCAGGGTCCGCGTCGAGCACCGGCGCCGTCCAGGTGCCGCCGACGCGGCGGGCGGCCTCGACCTCGCGCCGGAACCGCTCGCGGAAATGCGGATCGTCGGTGAGCTCCGGGCGGATCACCTTGACGGCGACCGTCCGCCCACCGGCGCTGCGACCGAGATAGACCTGGCCCATCCCGCCCGCGCCCAGGCGGCGTAGGAGGCGATAGTCGCCCAGCACCTCGGGATCGTCGGGACGCAGGGACTCCACTGCCGTCGTCCTCCCGATCTGGCTCGGCTCGTCCTGAGGATACGGGTATGGCCATCGGCGACTCGTCGCGCCACCCGCGGACGGCCTGGTGACGAGACGGAAACGCGACGCGCGTGTCCAGGCCACTCATGGCGGTCCTGGCCGCTGGGCGCATGGGCCGGCGGCCACGTCACGGCTCGTGGGACCGCGCCTCGTCATGGTCCGGCACTTCGCTCACGCGCAGACAGTAGAGCAGACACCTGCGCGAATCACCCCGTCCGCGTGCCTGGAAAATCGGTTGTCAACATGCGGCGGGCTCGCCTAGCCTTGGCTGCATCCCGTCGGGCGGATGCTCCGGCGGCCGATCTGGAGGATGCCGTGTGCCCCCCGGGCCCTGCCCGGGTCGCTGGTGACCCGTGGCTCTCGCGCGTCCTGACATAGCCTCCCGATCGGGAATTCGGAGCATCCTGCGTTGACCGAGAACATCTCGTCCACCGACTTTTCCACCGAAGTAACCTTCTCCGCCGCATCAACCGTCTCCACCGGTTCCGTGCCGGCCACCTGGTACGCGGACTTCTTCAGCTACCTGCCCAACGAGTTCTGGCGGCGGGCGGCGACCGCCGAGTGGACCGCTGCCGATGTCGACTTCGTCGAGAGCCGGCTGGGCCTCGCGCGCGGGTCGCGGATCCTGGACGTTCCCTGCGGCAGTGGCCGGCACAGCCTGGCGCTTGCCGACCGGGGGCATCGGGTGACCGGCGTCGACCTGTCGGCCGAGGCCGTCGGGCATGCCCGGTCCGCCGCCGCCACCGCTGCGGGGCATCCCGTGCGCTTCGAGCACGGTGACATGCGGGAACTCGACCATCTCGGGGTCTTCGACGCCGCGATCTGCCTGGGTAACAGCGTCGGCTACCTGGATCTGGCCGGCACCCGCGCGTTCCTCGCGGCTCTTGGCCGGGCCGTGCGCCCGGGCGGCGGCCTCGTCGTCGACTTCGGCGCGACCGCCGAGTCGATCCTGCCCGGATTCACCGGCGAGCGGGACAGCATGGTCACGGGTGACATCACCGTGGTGACGCGTACCGAGTACGACGTCGACGGGAGTCGGCTGATCAGCCACTACCGCTTCAGCCAGGGTGAGCGGGAGCTTGAGGCCGCGGCGGTCCACCACGTGTACACCAGTGGGCATCTCGGCGAGCTGCTGGCGGAGGCGGGCTTCACCGACCTGCACCGCCACGCTGACACGGACGGATCTCCGTACACTCTCGGCTCGGGCCGCCTGCTGCTCACGGCACGTCGGCGCTAGCCGGCCGTCGGTCGCGGGGCCGGGCGGCGGTACCTCCGCCCGGCCCCGCGACACAGGCTGGCCGGACTCACCGCGGGGTTGCTCAGGCCTGCGCCCGTCCGCCGCCGCGGCCGGCAGCGCCGGCGATCTCACCGGCGCCGAGCAGGGCGTCCAGCTTGGCGTAGCCCTGGTCCACGCCCACCTCCATCCCGCTGCGCAGCCAGGCGTCCCGGGCCTCGAAACTGTCGCACAGCGACTGGGCGTGCAGTCGGGTGCGGTCGTCGCCGAGATCGGTGAAGGTGAGCGTCTCGAGTGCGACCGCGTCCGGTTCGCCCTCCCAGGTGAAGGTCTGCACGATCCGGTCCGGCCGGACCTCGTGGAAGCAGCCGTGGAAGCCGAACTCCATGCCGTCGTGGGTGCCGACGAAACGCCAGCTGCCGCCGGTGCAGGCGTCCCAGCGATCGATGGTGGTGGTCGTCCCGTCCGGGCCGACCCACCGGGCGAACAGCTCCGGGTCGGTGTGCGCTCGGAAGAGCTGTGCCGGGGTGGCCGCGAAGTCCCGCGTGATGTGGATGATCGGGAGCGTCGGATCCGCCTCGATCGTCGCGGTCGTCGCGGTCGTCGTCGTGTTGTTCATGGTGTCTCCTCACGCGCCGGGCGGTGCCCGGCCTCCTCGTCGTCGTTCATCTCCGCCAGCACGGCGTCCAGCCGCTGGTACCGGGCCTCCGCCCGCTGCCGGTAACGCTCGATCCACGTCGTCATCAGGTCGAACACCTCCGCCTCCAGGTGCACCGGGCTGCGGTGCCCCTCCGCGCGGCGGCTGACCAGGCCGGCCTGCTCCAGGACCTTCAGGTGCTTCGAGATGGCCTGCACGCTCACCTGGTATGGCGCCGCCAGCTCTCCCACGGTGGCGTCGCCATCGGTCAGCCGCGCCACCAGGTCGCGCCTGGTCGGATCAGCCAGGGCCGCGAACACCTGCGACAGCGGATCACCCATCTGGACTCCCAAATGTCAACCACTTGGTTGATGACACGGTAGGCCCTCGGTTGGGCCTTTGTCAACCATACGGTTGACGATGAGGTGGTAACTCGCCGCGATTAGTTGACATAAGATAACTATATTGATCCTCGGTCAACCGCGATGGGGTGTCGGATACCGGGCCTTGGCTGCTGGGCAAGGGGGTGCGATGGCGGAGCTGACGCGCGGGAGGCGGATGCTCGTCCTGGCGATCTGCTGCATGAGCCTGTTCATCGTCGGGCTGGACAACACGATCGTGAACGTCGCGCTGCCGTCGCTGCGGCGTGACCTGCACGCCTCCGCCTCAGGCCTGCAGTGGACGATCGATTCGTACACACTTGTACTGGCCAGCCTGCTCATGCTGGGTGGTTCGAGCGGCGACCGGTTCGGCCGGCGGCGGGTCTTCCAGATCGGCCTCGGCCTGTTCACCGTCGGGTCGCTGCTGTGCAGTCTCGCGCCGGGCCTGGGGTGGCTGATCGGGTTCCGGATGGTGCAGGCGGCCGGCGGGACGATGCTCAACCCGGTCGCGATGTCCATCATCAGCAACACCTTCACCGATCCGAAGGAGCGGGCCCGGGCGATCGGGGTGTGGGGCGCCGTGATCGGCGTGAGCCTGGCGCTCGGGCCCGTCCTCGGCGGGACGCTGGTCGAGTCCGTGAGCTGGCGGGCGATCTTCTGGGTGAACGTGCCGGTCGGCGTCGCGGCGATGGTGCTCGCCGGCCTGTTCGTCCCGGAGTCGCGAGCCGCGCGGGCACGCCGCTTCGATCCGGTCGGGCAGGTGCTGGTGATCGTCGCGCTCGCGTCGCTCACCTACGGCATCATCGAGGCGCCGGCGGCCGGGTGGCTCGCGGCCCGCACGCTCGGCCTTTTCGCCGTCGCGGCGCTCGCGGCGGGCTCGCTCGTGCGGTACGAGTCCCGGCGGGCCGAGCCGCTGGTGGACGTGCGGTTCTTCCGCGCCGCGCCGTTCAGCGGAGCCACCGGCATCGCCGTGTGCGCGTTCGCCGCGCTGGCCGGCTTCCTGTTCCTCAACACGATGTACCTGCAGGAGGTCCGCGGCTACTCGCCGCTGTTCGCCGGGATCACCACCCTGCCGATGGCCGGGATGACGGTCATCTGTGCCCCGATCGCCGGCCGGCTGGTGGCGAGCTACGGTGCCCGTCCCCCACTCCTGATCGCCGGAGTCGCGATGACGGCCGGCAGCGCCATGCTGACCGGGCTGGCGGCCGACACGTCGATCCTGTGGCTGGTCGTGGCCTATGCCCTGGCCGGACTGGGGTTCGGCATGGTCAACGCGCCGATCACCAACACGGCGGTGACCGGCATGCCCCAGTCCCAGGCCGGTGTGGCCGCCGGCATCGCGTCCACGAGCCGGCAGGTGGGGCAGTCCCTGGGAGTCGCGGTGGTCGGCTCGCTCGCCGCCGCGCACGTCGCCGGGCGCGCCGCGGTGGTCGACCCGATGAGCGCCGCCGGCTGGTGGACGGTCGTGCTCTGCGGTCTCGGCGTTCTCATGATCGGTGCCGCGACCACCGGCACCTGGGCCCGCGGCACCGCCCGCCGCCTCGCCGACCGCCTCGCCGTCGACACCCCGCCGGCCGAGGTCCCGTCTGCCGACGTCCCGCCGATCTCACCGGCCGCCACGACCCTGGGATCAGGACGGCCACGGTGAGTCTGGACCACCCGCGGGTGCGCTCTCAGTGGGTGCCTTCGGCGAGGTCGTCGACGCCGAGTTCGGCGAGCAGGGCGGTCCGCAGGCGGTCGAAGGCGGGATCGGTGCGGCGGCGGGGGGACGGGACGTCCACCGGGACGTCGAGGGAGAAGCGACCGTCGGTGAGAACGATGACCCGGTCGGCGAGCAGGATCGCCTCGTCCACGTCGTGCGTCACGAACAGCACGGCGGGGCGGTGGCGTCGGCACAGCCGCTGCAGCAGGGCGTGCATCCGGATGCGGGTCAGGGCGTCCAGGGCGCCGAACGGTTCGTCGAGCATGAGCAGCTCCGGCTCCCGGACGAGGGCCCGGGCGAGTGCCACCCGCTGCGCCTCGCCGCCCGAGAGGGTCACCGGCCAGGAGCGTTCCCGCCCGGCGAGGCCCACCTCGGCGAGCGCCGCCCGACCGCGCTCGCCCGCGTCGCGGCCGGTCAGGCCGAGGGTGACGTTCGGCAGGATCCGCCGCCACGGCAGCAGCCGCGCCTCCTGGAAGACGACCGAACGCTCCCGGGCCACGAGCACCTCGCCCTCGACCTGGGCGTCGAACCCGCCGAGGATCCGCAGCAGCGTGCTCTTGCCCGAACCACTGCGGCCGAGCAGCGCGACGAACTCGCCGGAGGCGACGGTCAGGTCGAGGCCGTCCAGCACCACATGGCCGTCGAAGACCCGGCGCAGTCCGCCCACCCGCACGGCTGTTTCCGGTGCGCTCCCTGGGTCCGCCTGCGACCTGGTGTCCGGGTACGGCAGTGGGCGCGACGTCGGGATCGGGATGGCGGCGTCCCGCTCCCGCGGCAGCACGGCGGTGGTCGCTCCCGCGCGCGGCGGATGGCCGGGGTGGCCGGGATGGCCGGGGCGAGGCGTGAGGTCCGCCGCGGGTGAGGTCACGTTCCGTCGAAGCCGCGTCGCCATGACAGCAGTGTCCTTTCCAACAGGCGGACCAGGCCGTCGCTGACCAGGCCGAGCAGTCCGTAGATCACCAGGCAGAGCACGATGATGTCGGTGCGGTTCCAGGACTGGGCCTGGGTGAGCAGGTAGCCGATGCCGGAGTCCGTGTTGACCTGCTCGGCGAACACGAGCAGCAGCCACGCCACCCCCAGTGCCCAGCGCAGCCCGACCAGGAAGCCCGGCGCGGCCCCGGGCACGATGACGTGGCGGATCAGCCCGAACCGGCCGAGCCCGAACGTCTGGCCGGCCTCGACCAGCCGCGCGTCGACCCCGCGGATTGCCGCGAAGGTGTTCATGTAGACGGGGAACGCCACCCCGACCGCGATGAGGAAGATCTTGGCGTTCTCGCCGATGCCGATCCACAGGATGATCAGCGGGACCAGGGCAATGACCGGGATCGTCCGCAGGAAGTTCATCGCCGAGTCGACGACGTCCGAGGCGGCCCGGAAGAAGCCGGCGACCACGGCGAGGACCAGCCCCACGGCGACGCCGACCGCGAGGCCCATCCCCACCCGGTAGAGCGAGGCGCCGAGCCCCCGGGTGAGGTCGCCGCTGTGCAGGAGCTCGCGGCAGGCGTCGACCACGGCGACCGGCGAGGCCAGCGACCGCTCGCTGACCAGTCCCAGCCCGGTCACCGCCCACCACCCGGCGACCAGCAGCGCCGGGCCGAGAAAGCGGCGCGCCTCCGACGGCAGGTGCCAGCGCCGTCCGGCGCGGCGCCGCCCACCGGTGGGATCCACCAGCACGATGCGCGAACGCTCGCCGGCCTCGACACTGTCCGCGCTCTCGGTGCCGACGCCAGAGGCGTGGCTGGCGACGGGCAGGCCGTCGGTGTGATGGGTGTCGGGCCGCGCTGGTCTGGGGGTGCTGACGTCGGTGACGGCGACGTCGGTCATCGGTGGCTCCCTCTCGATCGGGACATGTGCTCAGGCCGCCGGGAAGGCCTTGGCGAAGGCGGCGGTCAGCTCGGCGTTGAAACCGGGGTCGAGCTCGTTGTTGACGTCGAGGGTCTTCGGCAGCACGCCGACGTCACCCAGCAGGCGGGCCTGCACGCGCTGGCTCTCGACGAAGGCGGGGGAGATCGGTCGGTAGCGGCTGGCGGGCGTCGAGTCGAAGTAGCGGCGGGCCGCGACCGGATCCTGCTTGAGCTGGTCGACGAAGTACTTCTGCACCCAGGCGTCGGGGTTCGCCTTCGGCCAGGCCGACGAGCGGGACAGCCGCAGCACGTAGTCCCGCACCGCGGCCCGCTTCGCCGGGTCCTTCAGCGCGGCCTTCGACGCCAGCAGCACCGAGTAGACCGGCAGCGGATGCGTCTGGATCTCGTACGCCCCGGGCGACTGCCGGGCGACGGCCGCCGCGTACATCCGGGAGTAGACGACCGCGTCGACCTTCCCGGCGGCCAGCGTCGTGGGCAGGCTCGTCACCGGCACGTTCACCGAGATGACGTCCTTCTGGTTCAGACCGACCGAGGCGAGCTGGTTGAGCAGGTAGCCGTGCAGCGACGTGCCGACGGTGTACGCGACACGCCTGCCCTTGAGATCGGCCGGCGTGTGGATGCCGGAGCCGGCTCGTGCGATGATCGTCTGGGTGTTGACCGCGCTCGCCTGGACGGCGATCGCCACGACTCCGGCGTCCGCCGCGTTCGCGAACAGCACGGGGGTGTCACCCATGTAGCCGACGTCGAGGCGGCCGGCGCTGAACGCGGCGTTCATGTGCGGGCCGTCGGCGAACGTGCTGTAGGTCAGCCCGTACGGGGCGCCGCGGTCGGCGCCGGACAGGGACAGCGGCAACTGCAGGACCTTGCCCTGGTCGCCGACACGCAGCGTCACCCGGCCGCCGCCGCCGGACGACGACGTGTGACCGCCGCCGCCGCTCCCACAGGCGGCGAGCAGCATCGCGACGATCGCGGCGAGGCCGGCGATCAGGAGGGATGGACGCCGCGCCCGCGGTCGTCGATGGCGCATGGAAGGCTCTCCCGGAAAGGTGGGGAGCCGGCCGCGGGGAGGTGGCCCCGCGGCCGGCCGGTGGTACGGGGTGGGTGTCCGTTCGCGGGGTCAGGAACCGAGGAACGGCTCGCCCGCGACGAGTTCCGACTCCCGGCCGTCGACGCCGACGGGAACGTCGCCCTCGAGGGTCACCCGGTAGAGCACCCGGTCGAAGTCGAGGTGGCCGAGGTCGGACGGGCCGAGGTGGGCGGTCGCCCGGTTGTCCCAGAAAGCGACGTCGCCGGGGCTCCACTTGAAGCGGACGGTGAACTCGGCGCGGGAGATCTGGTCATAGAAGACGTCGAGGATCTGCCGGCTCTGCTTTGGCGAGAATCCGATGATCTCGCTGTCCTTCGCGGTGAAGCTCGGACTGACGAACAGGGCACGCTCGCCCGTCTCCGGGTGCACCCGCACCACCGGGTGGATCGCCACCAGCGGGTTCGCGGCAATCTTGCGGGCGTAGTCGCCGCCACTCGGGAACAGGCCGAAGCTGTGCTTGGCGCGCAGGCCGTCGGCGAGGGTGCGCAGCGGCTCCGGCAGCGCCTCGTAGGCCGCCACCAGGTTGGTCCAGGCGGTGTCGCCGCCATACGGCGGAATGATGTCGCCGCGCAGAATGGAACCGGCCGGCGGGTTCACCAGCGCGGTGACGTCGGTGTGCCAGCCGTTGTCGTAGGTGACCTTCCGCCGGCCGAAGAGCTTCTCATAACGTCGGCTGTCGATCGGCAGGATTTCCGGAAAGCCCTCCGGCGGGGCGTCCTCGTGCGGGTGCGCCGGGGTGAGCCGGCCGAACCGGCGGCCGAACGCGACCTGCTGCGCGTGGTCGATGTGCTGGTCGCGGAAGAAGACGACCTTCCAGCGGTGCAGGGCCGCACGGATCTCGGCCACGGCGGCGTCGTCGAGGTCCTCGCGCAGGTCGATACCGTGGATCTCGGCGCCGGTGTGGCCGGACAGGGGACGGACGTCGATTCCGAGGGTGGGCGTGGTGCTGGTCATACTGCTTCCTCCGGTACGGATGGGAAGAGTGTCGGGCCTGATGGCATGGACCATCGCCTCGCGAGGCGAGGTGACATGCGCGGACCGAACATCGGGAAAGATGCCCGGCAGACACGCGGGGAACACGGGGAACACGGGGAACACGCTCGATGTGTCTCCGGTCGGCCCCGGAAAAGTGGTGGCAGGGAGAGCCCGGGAACCACCGGGAAGGCATGGAGAAGCGCGCGTTCAGCGTGCGGTGGTGGAACGGGGGAATCCCCGCGTCAACATCGTCGACAACGCCGGTCGCGGCCTGGGGTGATGCCCCCGATACCGCGGTCCGCGTTGTTCATGGATCAATCTTCGGGGATTGGCTCCCGGAATGTCAACGGTTGGCGTTCGGCTGGAATTAATTGTTCTGCTGGGCAAGGGAGGCGTTCTGCTGGCGGCGTGGAACGGACGGCGGCACCGGTACCCGGCGCGGGGAGGCGGGGGACGGCGGTGCCAGGTTCTGGGGGCTGCGGTGCACCGCGTCCAGAACGGTCGCCCCCGCGGCCACGGCGAGCACATTCGGCCCAAAACTGCTCGGCAGCACCGTACGCGCCGGATCGGCGCAGGCGCGGGAATGCTCGGCGATCTCCGTGTACAGATCCTCCCGCAGGTCGGGAAGCAACATGGCCGCGGGCTCGGTGATCACGACCAGCTCCGGGTCCATCACGTCGACGAGCAGCGCGACCATCCGGCCCACCGCGCGTAGCCGCTCCCGCAGCAGGCCCACCGCCCGCTGGTCGCCACCGGCGGCGACGTCCACCAGGCGCAGGACGTCGGGCTCGGCGATGATGCCGTCGTCGAGGGCTCGGCGCAGCAGCGCCCACTCGGACAGCGTCGCCTGCGCGCAGCCCGAGCGGCCGCAGCGGCAGGGCGCTGTGCTGTCCGCGAGACGCAGGTGGGCGATGCCACCCGCCGCGAAGTGCGGGCCGACGTGCACCGTGCCGTCGGTGGCGAACGCCGCGTCAACGACGTTGCCGACGAACAGGTGCAGCAGGCTGCGCCGCGCCCGCGGATCACCGAAGAGGATCTCCGCCTGGGCGAGGGCGCGGGCATGGCCGTCCACGTGGACCCGCAGGCCGGTGGCCGCGCCCAGCACGTCGCGGATGGGCACGTCATGCCAGTCCAGCGGCTCGTGTTCGATCACCCGCCCGCGCTCCGGGTCGACCCGGCCACCGGTGACGACCCCGAGACCGAGCACGCGGCTGCCCCCGGCGTGGCGGGCCAGGAAGCGGGGGAGGTGCCGCGAGATCATCTCCAGCACGGCAGGCGCATCGCCTGTGCGCGGCAGGAGTTCCCGGGCGACGACCTGGCCGCGCAGGTCGACGATGCCGAAGGTCACGTGGGGCACGGCGATGTGGACTCCGCAGGCGACGTGACGGCGGGTGTCCACGTCGAGGGGAACATGCGGGCGCCCAGCCCGGGCCGGCAGCGCGCTTGCCGGCAACTCGCGCAGCAGCCCCAGCGAGATCAGGCCCGCCGTCTGGCGGGACACCGCGGCCGGGCTCAGCCCGGTGGCTCGCCCGATCGCCGTGCGGGCGACCGGGCCATGATCGAGCACCGTCCGCAGGATCGCCGCGGCGGGCGACGGGCTGGCCTGCAGGGACGTGCTGGTCTGGACAGACACGAATCCTCCTCGCGTCACGCGCGGAGCGTGATGATGCCGGCGCGTGAACGGCGCGATGGGTCGCCAGTCAGGTGGGAGGACGTCAGCGGGAGTACGTCGGGGAGAAGGACGTCGGACGCGACTCGGCATCCACCTGCCGCGTCAGGCTCGGGTCTGTGCGTCCAAGCCAGACGGGATGGCAGCCGGCATGGGCCGGGGATTCCGCGAGGTCGCGAGAGTCAGCCGCCGGGGCGACAGAGGGCGCTCGCGACGCGGTGGAAGTCAATGTGCGCGCGGCAGACCAGGAGGAGGCGCCGGCTCATGGATCCAGAGGGTAGATTCCGCCCAACGGTTTGTCAACCAAGACAACCGAGATGGTGGGATGGCCCGGCGAGGAGAAGGTCGAGCTCGTGCGCGAACTCCGCGCGGCAGCCCGCGCCCTCCAACGCCGGATGAAAGGGAGACCCATGGACGCCGAGACACTACTGACCACCACCAGGTCCGTGCGCCGCAGGCTCGACCTCGAACGGCCGGTGGAACCGGAGGTCATCACCGCGTGCCTGCGGATCGAACGCTGGGGTCTCACCGGCGACTGACCGGCGCGTCCCGGGTGCTCTCAGCCGGTGTTGCGCAGGCCGGCGGCGATGCCGTTGATGGTCAGGAGCAGGGCGCGGCGCAGGGATGGGTCGACGTCGGGTCCGGCGGCGCGGGCGCGGGCGAGCAGGGAGATCTGCAGCGCGTGCAGCGGGGCCAGGTAGGCGTCGCGGACCTCGAGGGTGTGGCGCAGGGTGGGGGCGTTCTCCAGGAGTTCCCGCTGGCCGGTGACGGCGAGGACCTCGGCGACGGTGCGGGCGTGCTCCGCCCGGATCGTCTCGAGGATCGCCCCGCCGTCGTCGCCCACGAGGGTGCTCACGTAGTGGCGAGCGATCACGAGGTCCGACTTGGCGAGCGTCATCTGCACGTTGCCGAGGAACGTGCGGAAGAAGTGCCAGGTCCGGTACATCTCGGCGAGCGTGTCCCCGGCCCCGGCCGCCCGGGCGGCGGCGAGACCCGTCCCCACGCCGAACCAGCCGGGCAGGATGATCCGCGCCTGCGTCCAGCCGAACACCCAGGGGATCGCCCGCAGGTCGGCGAGGCCGCCGGAGCCGCCGGGCCGCCGCGACGGCCGCGAACCGATGTTGAGGTTGCCGAGCTCCTCCACGGGCGTTGCCGCCAGGAAGAACGGCACGAGCGCCGGATCGCCGACGAACACCTGGTAGGCGGCCCGGGCCGAGTCGGCGACCGCCTGCATCGTCTCGTCCCAGCCGGCGATGACCGCGGGGGACTGCCGCGAGGTGCGGTGCAGGATAGACGCCTCGACCACCGCCGACAGGGCGATCTCCAGGTTGTGCCGGGCGAGGCTCGGCAGCGTGTACTTGTCCGAGATCACCTCACCCTGCTCGGTCACCTTGATCGAGCCGTCCAGGGTGCCGAACGGCTGGGCCATGATGGCCTCGCCGCTGGGGCCGCCGCCGCGGCCGACCGAACCGCCCCGGCCGTGGAACAGCCGCAGCACCACCCCATGCCGGCGGGCGACGTCCCGCAGCTCCCGCTGGGCCTTGTGGATCTCCCACTGGGACGCGGTGATCCCCGCGTCCTTGGACGAGTCCGAGTAGCCGAGCATGACCTCCTGGACGTCGCCACGGGCGCCGACCAGCGCCCGGTAGGACGGGTCGGACAGCATCCCGTCGAGCAGCCCGCCCGCCGCCCGCAGCTCGGCGACCGTCTCGAACAGCGGGACGAAGCCGATGCGCGCCCACGCCGGCCGGTCGCCGACGCCGACCCCGACCAGCCCCGCCTCCCGTGCGAGCACCACCACGGCGAGGATGTCGTCGACGTCGCGGGTCATCGACACGATGTAGCTCTCGATGACGTCCGCGCCGAAGCGGTCCAGCGCCGTGCGGATCGTGCGCATGAGCTCGAGGGCGCGCCGCGCGTCCTCCGGCAGCGGCGGCGGCGCGCTGCCGAGCAGCGGCCGGCGCCGGGCGAGCTCGCCGGACAGCAGAGCGCGCCGGTCGGGCCGGGACAGCTCGGCGTAGGGAACGTCGAGCTCGCCGACCTGGTCGTAGATCGCGGCCAGCGCCGCGTGGTGCTTGTCCGCGTGCTCGCGGACGTCCAGGGTCGCGAGCGCCAGCCCCATCGCCCTGGCCGTGCGGATGACACGCAGCAGCTCACCGTCCGCGACCAGGGTGCCGTCACGGTCGGCGAGCGACGCGCGCATGATCGCCAGATCGTCGAGCAGCCCGGCGAGGCCCGCGTAGTCCCGGCCCGGCACATGCCCGGTGCCCGCCGCGAGCCGCTCCCGGGTGCCCTCCAGGCGCGCCAGGATGTAGCTGCACTTGAGCCGGTACGGCTCCTCGGCGTTGAGCCGGACGAACCGGTCGTAGACCTCGGGCAGCGCCGCACGGTCGGCCTCGAGCGAGACGAGCAGGTCCTCGCTGACCCGCACCACCCGGGTGGACGCCGTCAGCTCCTTGATCAGACGCTCGACGGACGCCGTCAGCACCCGGATGCCGAACTCGTGCTGGAGGGTCAGCACCTCCAGGGTGACCTCCGGGGTGACGTTCGGGTTGCCGTCGCGGTCGCCGCCCGCCCACGAGCCGAACCGCAGCGGCCGGGCGTCCTCGGGCGGCGTGAGCCCCACCCGCCCGAACGCGAGATCGAGGTCCTCCAGCAGGTCTGGCAGCACCTCGGTGGCGATCAGCTCCAGGTAGTAGGCCGCCGAGCGGGCCTCGTCCGCGGGCTTGGGCCGCTCCACCCGCAGCTCGTCGGTCTGCCAGAGCACGTCGACCATCTCGGCCAGCCGGCGGGCGATGCGCTCCCGCTCGGCCGAACGCGGACGAGTCGGAGCACCGAGAGGGCCGGCGGCCGCCGTGTTGGCGGCGGGGGTGCTGGTGGCGGGGGTGCTGGTGGCGGGGGCTTCGGCGATGTCGGGGCTGTCGGGGCTGTCGGCGTCGAGCAGGTCGGCGATGCGCCGCAGCGTGTCCAGAACCGATCGGCGGCTGGCCTCCGTCGGGTGGGCCGTGAACACCGGGCGCAGCTCCAGGCGCCCGGCGATGTCGGCGGCCAGGGACCGGTCCAGGGTGCCGGCGTCGAGGGCCGCGCCCATCCGGTCGAACGTCTCGGCCAGCGGGCCGCGGGCCCGGTCGGACAGTTCCCGCGAGCGGTGTAGCTGCTCGGTGATGTTGGCCAGCTGAAAGTAGGCGGTGAACGCACGGGCGAGCACGATCGCCGTCGGATCGTCCACCCCCGCCAGCAGCCGGGCCAGCTCCGCGCCCTCGTCGGACCGGCGGGCCAGTGCCCGGACCTGCTCGACGAGGGCGAGCGTCTCAGCACCCTCGTGCCTGGTCAGCGCCTGACCCAGCAGGTCACCGAGCCGCCGTACCCCCGCGCGCACCGCCGCGTGCCGCGCGCTGGACGAGACCCCGCCGGCGAACGCGCCCGGATCTGGGCTGAGGTCAACCGGTGCCGGTGCCGAGTTCGCGGTCGACGCCGATGGTGCTGGGGGTGCGGCCGTCGTGGTCTCAGGGTGCGTCGTCGTGCTGCGTTCGGTCGTCACGCGCCGCCTCCGGGGGAGCCGTAGTACCGAGGTCACCGGACGCGGCGACCGCACTGTCGCCGGCATGGCCGGGCGGTCGCCGCCTGGCCGTCGCGGCCTAGTCTGCCCACTCGTCACCTGATTGCCCATGACGGGCCGGTGTGGCGAAAAGCCGATTCGTCGGTTGCCCGGGTCGGCTGGGCGGTTGGCCGCTCTCCCGCGCAGCCGCCCGCCTCTGTCTTCACGGAGGGTGATCGACGACCATGTCGTCGCCCGAGGCGGCAGGGCCGTGGCGCTCTGATCCCGACCGGGGACATGCCCAGGGCCGCCAAGGCAGGCTCAGGCCGCAGGGCAGGCTCAGGCCGCCGCCGCCGCGGCAGGCTCAGGCGACCAGGACGATCAGCGGCGGGGCGGCCAGGATCACGGCCGCGGCCAGGTAGGCGCACGGCGGCTGCCACCAGCGGACCACCGGAGGATCGAGGAGCCGGGAGATTCGGGAGACGACAGGGTTGGCCGGGCCTCGACGCAGGCCTGCCGCCCCACCACCCGGACCGGTGCCGTGCGTCAGCCGCCCGGCACTACCAGCCATCAAGCCGCCGTCCGCCGAGCTTCCTCCCACGGCGCTACCGCCTGCGACCGCGCTGCCCGTCGCTGCTCCGCCAGCCGTCAGGGCACCGGCTGGGGGCGAACCGGCCGGTGGGGCGTCGGGAGGACGGACTGACGGCAGGGTCGCGACGCGGATCGGGGACGACAGACCGGGATAGGCCGGTAGCGTGGCAGCGCCGACAACCCGGGCGGCCTCCGCGGTGGCACGTCCTCGGCCCTGGCCGCCCAGCTCGAACCCCGCCAGGTCCGGCTCGAACGCAGGGATGCCGTTGGGCTCGTGGCCGGTCACGCCGAGTGTGCCGGCGGGCACGGGGGCCCTCGCGACGCCGAGCCGGGCCAGCGCCCGGGCCAGCGAGCGACGGCTGGAACGCCGGGCCGCCGCGTCGTCGGCGAGCATCTCGACCAGTAACGACACCGCCGCCGTGGCCTCCCGGGCCGGCCCCAGGAAGGGGAATGTGCGCTCCCAGGCGACGAAGGGCTGGATGACCAGATCGTGCCGGCCGGCGACGTGCGCCGCCTCGTGGGCGAGCACCGCGTCCAGCTCGGCGGAGTCGAGGGTGTTCAACAGCCCCCGGGACACGACGACCCGGGCGTGGCGCACGCCCGGCACGCAGTACGCCACGGCGATCGGATGGTCGAGGATGCGTAGCCGGATGCCGGCCCGGTCGCGATGCTCGCACAGGCAGCATCCGCCCGGTGCCCCGCCGACCTCGTGATGCTCATGGGCCGGACCCGACGCCGTGGACCGCTCGGCCTGCCCGGACTCCGACGGCCCGGAGGTGCTGGGCGACGCGGACAGGTCGTGGCCGCGGTGGCGGCGGCCGGCGAGGTCGACGAGATGACGATGCCGGTGCCGCTCGCGCAGGGTCGCCGTGGTGGACGCGGCGAGCACGCCGAACAGCCGCCCGGCCAGAGCCGTCGCGACCGCGAGACCGATCAGGTTGATCCAGTGCAGGCCGTCCAACGGGGCGCCGGCCGCGACGTTGCCGACATGGTCGACGATGGCCGAGGGGGTGCTGGTGGACAGGGGGGAGACGGTGAACGCGATCGCCGCGAGGAGGGCGGAGACGCCTCCGGCCAGGCCGACCGCCTGCCATAGCACGATCGCCGCCCGCGGGCACCGGTGAGGCCAGCGCGCAGCGGCTAGCAGGCGCGGTGCCGGCCAGGCCAGCACGCCCGCGAACAGGACGAGAAGGGCCGCAGTCGTCATCTCCTGGGCAACGCTACCCCCGGTCGCGGGGAATCTGAACCGTTCGGGCCGAGCCTGTCATCACTGTCCCGAACCGTCCGCGAGAGGCGGCGTGGCCTCCGGCGAACCGTCGGCGGGCTCCGCGGGTGGCTCCAGTGCCCGCCGCAGGATCTCCGCCTCCTCCGCGGACACCGAGCCGACAAAGCGGACCAGCGCGGACCCGCGGTCGTCCGCGGTGCCCAGCGCCTCCATCATCGCCTCGGCCACGACGGCCTCCCGGCTGTCGGACGCGGCATAGCGGTGGGCTCGCGCGGCCCGCTGCCGGCGCACGAATCCCTTGCGTTCCAGTCTTTCGAGCACGGTCAGCACGGTGGTGTACGCGAGATCGCGCTCGTGGTCGAGCCGGGCGGCGACTTCGCGAGCCGTCAACCACCCGTCGCTGGACCACAACACGTCCATGACCGACCGTTCGAGGTCACCCAGGCGCGCCATGAGTCAATCCTACGTCGCGTAGAAGTTGTGCGGGCCGGAACCGCGGACATGTCCCGGGCAGCGTGCGTCACAGCAGGCCGACCTTGGTGTTCGATGCGTCGCCGAATGTGTCTGCCGCGGCTGCTCGGCTGGCGGCCCGTCGCGCGGCGTTGTCTACATCACCCGCGACTGTGGCGCCAAGGTGGGGGAGATGTGGTGCTCCGTGCCCGGCTGGTCGCGCGGGCACCCGGTCGGGGACGACGGTCGGAGCCGCTCGTCCAGGCGGTCGACGGGACCTTTCGCCCGGCTCGTCCCGGTGCCGCCCGGGTATTCCGCCCGGGGGCGTCCCCCCGGCGTTTCCGGGCCGGCGGTACCGGTTACCCGGTCGATTGCCGCATTTCTTGACCCGTTGGTAATACGGCCCCCCGGGACGGTCGGCCCGCCCGCGGGATGACATTGTTCTCGGCGGTGTCGGGCCACTGCCTTTTCGGGCCATCCCGCGCGCCCGTTGGTGCCGTTGTCGGGTGCGCAAATGCCGAGGTCCGCGGCGGTTCGGGAGAATCACAGGACGCGATGGCGGAAATCGGCGGGCGGGTCGCGTATGCACGGTGAGGGGACGCGCGATGCACCGCCCCACCGGCCGTCGTCGCGCATGTCGCGGACCTCACGACCGCGCGGCCGCCGACCGGATCCCGCATTACGTACCTTTAGACCTTCTACGTGGGGTAGAAGGTCGACTGAATCCCGGTCGATTTCTTCCCGCGGTCCATCGAAGGAGCCGTGCGCATGGTTCTCGCCGCCGACGCCGTCGACCTCGCTCGTGCCCAGACGGCGTTCTCCCTCGCGTTCCATATCTGCTTCGCCGTGTTCGGCGTCGGGCTGCCGTGGATGCTGGTCTACACCGAGTGGCGGTGGCTCAGGACCGGTGACCCGATCTGGCTGGCGCTGACGAAGAAGTGGTCGCGAGCCTTCGCCGTGCTCTTCGCGGTGGGGGCCGTCTCGGGAACGGCACTCTCGTTCGAGTTCGGGCTGCTCTGGCCCGCGTTCATGTCCAAGTACGGAGGCGCCCTGGGGCTCTCCTTCACGATGGAGGGCTTCGCCTTCTTCACCGAGGCGATCTTCGTCGGGATGTACCTCTACGGCTGGAAGCGCCTGTCCGCCAGGGCACACTGGCTGACGCTCTGGCCGATCGCGATCTCCGGCACGCTGTCGACGCTGTTCATCATCACGGTCAACGCCTGGATGAACGTGCCGCGCGGCATCGTCGAACGCGATGGGCGGGTCGTCGAGGAGAAGCCGCTCGCCCCGTTCACCAGCCCGTCGTTCCCGCCGCAGGTCGTCCACATGCTGCTCGCCGCGCTGATGTGCGCCGGCGGCATGGTCGCGGCCATCTACGCCGTGGGCATGCTGCGTGGGCGCCGCGACACCTACCACCGGCGCGGTCTCGGGGTCGGGCTCGCCCTCGTGCTCACCTGCGCCCCGCTGCAGCTCGTCGCCGGTGACTGGGCCGGCCGCAGCGCGGGAGACCACCAGCCGCTCAAGCTCGCCGCGATGGAGGGGCTCTACCACACCGGGTCGAACGCCCCCTTCACCCTCGGCGGCATCTACGACGACAAGACCGGGGAGGTCCGCGGGGGCCTGGAAATCCCCGGCATGCTCTCGCTGCTCGAGGGCTTCAGCACCGACCATGTGATCACCGGGCTGGATTCCGCGCCGCCCGACGAACGGCCGGACGGCACGCTCGTGCACGGCGCGTTCACCGTGATGATCGTCGCCGGCTCCGCGCTGATCGTCCTGTCCGGGCTCACCGGCCTGGCCGTGCTGCGCCGGCGCCGCAACGGCCAGCGGCCCCTGCTGCCCACCGGCCGCGGCTGGCTGCTCGCCGCCGCCTGCACCGGACCGGCGGCGATGCTCGCGATGCTCACCGGCTGGGAGGTCACGGAGGGTGGCCGGCAGCCGTGGATCGTCGGCGAGCACATGCGGGTCGTCGACGCCGTCACCGGCGGTGACGGTGCCGCGCCGATGTTCGGCGGCACCCTCGTGCTCTACCTGAGCCTCGCCGGCGCTCTGATCCTCATCCTGCGCCGGATGGCAACCGGTGGTCCCAGCGGCGAGCAGTTCGTCACCGGACGGCCGACCGGACCGTCCACGCCCGACGCGCCACGCCCCCGCGACGACGGCGGTCGCGACTCCCGCGGCTCCGGCTCCGGCCCCCGGCCGCAGGGCGACGGTGACGGCAGCGGTGACGATGACGGCGGGAAGGACGGCGACGAGACCGGCACCCGGCGGTCCGCGCCTGCCGCGACGTACGACCCTGCCGCGACGTACGACCCTGCCGCCGAACCCGCCGCCTGGTACACCTCCCACCTCGAGCCGGTCGGCGACCTCGACCAGTCGGGCGTCCCGGTGGCCATCCTGCGGCCTGACCGGCGTCCGTTCGAACCCGTCGCCACGCGTGACGGTGCCGGCGCACCCGCTCCCGCCGGCACCCGTCCGCGTTCCGCGGAACGCGCGACCCGCCGCGCCGGCGACTCCGCCGGTTCGGATCGACGTTCCGCGGAACGCGCCGCTCGGGCGGGCGACCCCGCCGGCTCCGATCCGCGTTCCGCGGAACGTTCCGCTCGCGCGGAGCATCCGGCCGGGACGGGACGAGCGTCCGGGACCTCAGGGTCACCCGCGATTCCCCGGCCGCGCTCCGAGCCGCACCCGATCGGATGGCCCGGCCTGTTCGGCCGCCGTCCCGGCGGTCGGCACGCCGGTGATCCGCGGGCCGTCACCCGTCAGCCCGGCGCCCAGCCCAACGACCGTCAGCCCAACGACCGTCAGCCCAACGACCGTCAGCCCAACGACCGTCAGGTCGATGGCAGTCATCCCGGGCAGCGTCCGTCCGGCGAGCGGAACGGACGTGGGCGGCATGCCGGCGGCCGGCACGCCGTCAGCCGGTCGGCGATCACTGGACGCCGGCCCGACACCGCCGCTCCCGCCACCCGTCGCAACAACCCGGGGGAGTCCCGATGACCGCCGCGGACCTGCTCCTTGTCGTCATGGTCATCGGCCTGACCGCCTATGCGCTGCTGGGCGGCGCCGACTTCGGCGGTGGCGTCTGGGACCTGCTCGCCCGCGGACGGGACGCGCGTGACCAGCGCCGGCTGATCTCGGCGTCGATCGGGCCGGTCTGGGAGGCCAACCACGTCTGGCTGGTCTTCATCGTCGTCGCGCTGTTCAGCGGCTTCCCGCCCGCCTACGGGGTGGTCGGGTCGTCACTGGAGATTCCGCTGGCGGCGGCGCTGGTCGGCATCGTGCTGCGCGGCGCCGCGTACGTCTACCGCGCGTACGGCGCGGGTGCGGCCGGACCTGACCACTGGTGGGGACACGTGTTCGCGGTGTCTTCGACGATCACGCCGTTCGCGCTCGGGGTGGCCGGGGCGGCGCTCGCCAGCGGCAGGATGTCGCCTGGCGATCCCGTTGAGCCACTGCGCAGCCCGTTCGGCATCGGCTGCGGGATGTTCGCGGTTGCCGCCACAGCCTTCCTCGCCGCCGTCTACCTGTGTCGGGACGCCGCGGCGTCGCCGGCGACCGAGCACCTGGTGGAGGCCTTCCGCCGGCGCGCGGTCGGCGGTGCGGTGGTCTGCGGGATCCTCGCGCTGATCCTGCTGCCGCTGTTCTGGCACGAGGCGCCCGTGGTGGCCCACCGGTTCGGGCACCGCTCCGTGCCGCTGGTCGCGCTGTCCGCCGTCGGCGGCATCGGTGCGCTGGTCGCCCTGGCCCGCGGTCAGTTCATGGTCGCCCGGCTCACCGCGGGCCTCGCCGTCGGCGCGATGCTCTGGGGCTGGGCGGTCGCCCAGTACCCGGACCTGATCGTCGGGCAGGTCACGGTCGACGACGCCGCGGCACCGTCGACGAACATCCACGCGATGCTCTACGCCGTCGTCGGCGGCCTGGTCGTCGTCCTGCCACCGATGATCGTCCTCTACCGCCTGTTCACCCGCCCCGAGCCGGTGGACTGAGCAGGCCAGCCAGGGCGTGCGGCCCGGCCCTGGTGGTGGCCAGACTGGTGGCCAGAACAGTGTCGACGCCGGATCGTGCCGAGGGATAGTCGCGGTCCGGGCCGCCGCAACCGCGTCTATGCCTCGGCACGATGCCACCTCCGGGCGTGTCGGGTGCGTGGCGTGTCTCGCGTGAGGGGTGGTCGGGAGACGCGGTCGATGACGGAGGCGGCCGGGACCACCGCCCGCACACCTTGCCAGGACGCTCGGTGAGGGGGCGAGTCGCTCGGCCACGGACGTGGGCTACCGTCGAAGAGTGACGGACGCCGCGACCGCCCCGACCGAGGCGGACGGCTCCCCGGCCCCGCCGTCGGCGTCGGCGGCTGGCAGCTCCGCGCATGGTGCCACGGCGGCCGGCGGCCCGGCGGACGCCGCCGTGGCCGCACCAGCCGCGCCCGCACCCGCACCCGCCTCACCCACTCCAGCCGTGGGCAGCGCGGAGCCGCTGACCCGGCGGCAGCTCGGCGCGGAGGTCGCGCTGGTGCTGGGGCTGTCGTTCGCGGCGTCGGCGCTGTATGCGCTCATCCGGTACGTCGGCGTGCTGACCCGGCCGGGTTCGGTGCGGTCCCAGGTCGCCCGGCTCAACACCTCGGCGGCGCCCGGGCGACCCTGGCTTGATCTTGCTCTGCAGCTCGCCGACCTGCTCACCGGGGTGGTGCCCGTCCTGCTGGTGGTGTACCTGCTGGCCCGGCACGGCGGCGGGCGGCGGGCGATCGGACTGGACGGCCGGGCCCCGGGCGCCGACATCGCCCGGGGCGCGCTGCTCGCCGCGAGCGTCGGCGGTATCGGCCTGGGGTTCTACCTGCTGGCCTGGCACAGCGGTGCGAACCTCACGGTCGCGCCGTCGGGCCTGCCGGACGTGTGGTGGCGGATACCCGTGCTGGTGCTCAGTGCCTGGCAGAACGGGCTGGCCGAGGAGGTCATCGTCACCGGCTACCTGCTGGTGCGGCTGCGGGAGCTGGGCGTGCGGCCGGGGGTCGCGCTGGCGTCCAGTGCCCTGCTGCGCGGTTCCTACCATCTGTACCAGGGGCTGGGTGGCTTCGCCGGCAACGTCGCCATGGGGCTGCTGTTCGCCCGGCTGTTCCAGCGCAACGGCCGGACGCTGCCGCTGGTGATCGCCCACAGCCTGATCGACACAGTGGCCTTCGTCGGGTATGTGGTTCTCGTCGGGAAGGTCTCGTGGATCCCCGCGCCGCGTTAAGGTAAACGGCTGGAATACAAGCATCGTCCGTCCCGTGTCCCCGTCTCGTCCTCCAGCTGTCCTGGGGCTGTGTGGCGACCCCGAACGTTGTCCAGGCATCCCGGGCGTCCCAGGCATCCAGGCTCGGCCAAGCTCGGCCAGGAGCCGCTGGCCGGTGGCGAGCGAGGCGCGAGCGGCGCGGGTGCGGGGTGCGTGAGGAGGCGGGGCGGATGGCCACCGGAGTCCGTGAGATCGAACGCAAGTACGCCGTCGAGCCGACGTTCGTCCTGCCGAAACTGGGCGGGGTCACCGGTGTCGCCAGCGCGCGCACCCGGCGGACGGTCAGCCTGGAGGCGATCTACTACGACACCGATGACCTGCGCCTGGCCCGTAACCGGATCACCCTGCGCCGGCGCACCGGCGGGGCCGACGCCGGCTGGCATCTGAAGCTGCCCGTCCGCGTCGGCGAGCGGGACGAGCTCCGGCTGCCCCTCGACGCCGACGCCGGCACGATCGACGTCGCCGAGGGCCGTCGGCACACCCCGCCGGAGGAATTCGTCGATCTGGTCGCCGTGCACCTGCGCGGGGCCGTGCTGCGCCCGGTGGCCAGACTGCGCACCCTGCGCACCGCCCGGCGGCTGCGCGACGCCACCGGCGCCGATCTCGCCGAGGTCGTCGACGACCAGGTCTCCGCCCAGACGCTCGGCGAGGCCACGACGGTCAGCACCTGGCGGGAGATCGAGGTCGAACTGGTCGACGGCCGCCCCGATGTGCTGGACGCGGTCGGTGAGCTGCTGCTCGCTGCCGGTGCCGTCGCCGCCGTCGACTCCTCCAAGCTCGGCCGCCTGCTCGGCCCCGCGCTCGCCGCCGGGCCCGGGCCGGACGTGCCCGCCCCGCCGCGCCGCCCGCGCCGCAGCCGGCCAGCCGGGGACGTCGTGCGCGCCTATCTGATCGAGCAGTTGCGGGTGCTGCTCGCGACCGACCCGCGGGTCCGCCTCGACGAGCCGGAGGCCGTGCACCGGATGCGCGTCGCCTGCCGGCGGTCCCGCAGCGCGCTGCGGATCTTCGCGTCGCTGTTCCCGGCGAAGGCCGTCGCCCACCTCGACGGAGAGCTTCGGGACCTGGCCGGCGCGCTGTCCGCCGCCCGCGACGCCGAGGTGCAGATCGCCTACTTCGACGGCCGGGTGGCGCAGCTGCCCGCCGAGCTCGTCGCCGGACCGGTGCACGAGACCGTCACCGCGCACCTCGGCGCGGGCATGGCGGCCGGGCGTGCGCAGGCGCTCGAGATGCTGCGCAGCGAGCGGTACTACGCCCTGCTCGACAGCCTCCTGGACCTGGTGCGTTCGCCGTGGCGGAAGGCGGCCCGCCAGCCGGCCGAGAAGGTGCTGCCCGGGCTCGTCGGGCAGGCGGACCGGCGCCTGACCCGCAAGGTCGCGGCCGCGGCGGCGCTGCCCGTCGGGCCGGAGCGCGACGAGCTGCTGCACAACGCCCGCAAGCAGGCCAAGCGGCTGCGGTACGCGGCCGAGATCGTCACCCCGCTGTACGGCGCGAAGGCCACGGCCCTGGCCGGGCAGGCCGAGCGGGCGCAGGAGCTGTTGGGCATCCACCAGGACGCGGCGGTCGCCCGGGCCCTGCTGCGGGACTGGGGCATCGCGGCCCAGGCGGCCGGTGACCCGGCGGCGTTCACTCTCGGTGTACTGCTCGGGCTGGAGGAGTGCCGCGGTCGGCTCGCCGAGCGGGACTTCTTCGACGTCTGGCCGGAGATCTCGTCGCGTCGACACCGGCGCTGGCTGGCCTGAGGCGGGTAGCGTCCCCTGCGGAAACGGACCTGATCCGGCAAGCACGCAGCCGGACATCACGCAGGAGGTACGCGATGGAATCGCCGACCGTGCTCGCGACCACGACGCTCGGTCCGACGGACATGCGTATCAGCCGCGTCGGCTTCGGGGCGTGGGCGATCGGTGGCGCCGGCTGGGCGTTCGGCTGGGGAGCGCAGGATGACGCCGAGGCCGTCGACGCCATCCGGCATGCCGTCGACGCCGGGATCACCTGGATCGACACCGCCGCCATCTACGGGCTCGGGCACTCCGAGGAGCTCGTCGGGCGGGCGCTGGCCGGCATCCCGGAGCAGCAGCGGCCGTACGTGTTCACCAAGTGCGGCCTGGTCTGGGACGAGGCGGACCGGTCCGCCCGGCCGGCCCGCGTCGGTGCCCCGGCGTCGTTGCGGATGGAGGTCGACGCCTCCCTGCGCCGGCTCGGGGTCGAGCGGATCGATCTCTACCAGATGCACTGGCCGCCGCAGGACGGCACGCCGATCCCGGAGGTCATCGGCACGCTGCACGAGCTGCGCGCGGCCGGGAAGATCCGGGCGGTGGGCGCGTCCAACTTCTCCGTCGAGCAGCTCGAGCAGGCCGCCACGGCGGGTGGGGTCGACGTCCTGCAGCCGCCGTTCTCGCTGATCGACCGGAGCAGCGCCGCTGACCTCCTGCCCTACGTCGCCGCTCGGGGCATCGGCGCGATAGTCTACAGCCCTCTGCAGTCGGGCCTGCTCTCCGGTCGGTGGAGTGCCGCGCGGACCGCGGCGCTGCCCGAGGACGACTGGCGCCGCGGCGCCCCGGAGTTCGATCCGCCGGCGCTGGAGCGCAATCTCGCGCTGGTGGACGTGCTGGCGGCGGTCGCACGGCGGCACGAGGTGACGGTCGCCGCGGTCGCCGTCGCCTGGACGCTGACCTTCCCCGGGGTGAGTGGGGCGATCGTGGGCGCGCGCCGGCCCGACCAGCTCGACGACTGGATCGACGCCGGCTCGCTCACCCTGACCGACGCCGATCTCGACCAGATCGCGTCGGCCGCTGGGCAGCTCGGCGCCGGGCGTGGGCCGCTGCGCCCGGTGGAAGCCGGCTAGCGTGGGTAGCTTCGTGTATTTGAGGCGGCGCCTTCCGTGATGTCCGATGTGGTGTGGCCTCGGCTGTGGTCGGAGAAAAGTCTCGCACGGCTCACCCATCTGGGTGCCACGTCCGAGCCACCACCCCACCGCCCCCTGGGGTGGGCCGCTCGGGCTGGAAATCCCCTGCCAGCTCGGTGGATTGTGGGGCGGCACCGGTCGAGGCGCGCGTGGGGGGAGCGGCGGCGTTGTTCTGCTACCGGGGCATGAAGTGGACTTCCTTGCTCAGAGGACTCCCGCGAACGCCTCCGTCCGTGTAGCGTCGTCCTTGGCCGGAGTTCGCCGGTTCGCGTCTCAACCGAGACGCGGCGGAACAGCGTCAGGATCTCTATGTGGCTTCTTGGCGTTCGGTCCGGGGCCCGCGCGGTGCGGGTCCTGACTGCACCAGCAGGGAGAACGGCACGTGGCTCAGGGCACGGTGAAGTGGTTCAACTCGGAGAAGGGCTTCGGCTTCATCTCCGTGGACGGCGGCGGCTCCGACGTCTTCGTTCACTACAGCGCGATTCAGATGGACGGCTACAAGGCACTTGAGGAGGGCCAGCGGGTCGAGTTCCAGGTGACCCAGGGTCAGAAGGGTCCGCAGGCCGACGCCGTCCGCGTCGTCTGAGCCACGAGAGACTTCACGGTCAGCCCGCCCACCGGGTGCCCCGCTGGGCGGGCTGACCGCGTCTGTACGCCTTCCGTCACACCCCCGGTTCGCACCCCCTCGCGGCCCGATCGTGGCGGAGCACTCCGGCTTCCGGCTGCCGCCGGGCAGTTCCGGAGAAGGCGACCTCGCGGCAACCGGGCAGGAAATTCGATCCCGTGGCCGGTGGGAGCCGCCGATCCATGTTCCGGCGGTCCCCTCGGCTATTCGCCGGGCGGTGGTGATTTCGCCGGCGGTGGGCCGGGATTGTAGCTGTTGGTGCAATCACCGGTAAGGGCCCTACGGGTTCTTCCGGTGGTTGTTCTCGGCCCTTCGGCCGTGGTCCTTCGTCACATCGAAGCTTAACGCTTCATGAGAATGCGACCAAATAGCGAATGCGGTTCGTGCCCGCGGACCTGCAAATCCTCAGGCCCGCGGGCACGGACAACACCCGGTACATCACCCCCGGCGCAGCGCGTCGCGGTGGGTCGCCGGCCGGCGTCTCTAGCTTGACGGCGCGCCGACGAGCAGTTCGGCGATCTGCAGCGTGTTCAGCGCCGCGCCCTTGCGCAGGTTGTCCCCGCACAGGAACAGCGCGACCTCGTACGGATCGTCCGGCGACTGCCGGATGCGCCCGACCCAGGTCGGATCGGTGCCCACCACGTCGGCAGGGGTCGGGAACTCGCCGGCCGCCGGGTCGTCGACGACGGCCACCCCGGGAGCCCCGAGCAGCACCTCCCGCGCCTGCGCCGCCGTCACCGGCTGGGTGAAGCGGGCATGCACGGCGACCGCATGCGTCGTGATCACCGGGACCCGCACGCAGGTCGCCGAGACCCGCAGGCCAGGCAGGCCGAGGATCTTGCGCGACTCGTTGCGGACCTTGAGCTCCTCGGACGACCAGCCGCCGTCCCGCAGCGAGCCGGCCCAGGGCACCACGTTGAGGGCCAGCGGCGCGGGGAAGGGACCGAGCCCGTCCTCGCCGACGGCCTTGCGCACGTCCCCGGCGGTCTGCCCGAGCTCACGGGTGCCGCCGACGGTGCTGAGCTGGTCGTAGAGGGTGTCGATGCCGGCCTGGCCGGCGCCGCTGGCAGCCTGGTACGAGGCCGCGAACATCGACTCCAGGCCGAACGCCCGGTGCAGCGCCCCGAGTGCGACGATCATCGACAGGGTTGTGCAGTTCGGGTTCGCGATGATGCCCCGCGGCCGCCGCGCGAGCTCGTCGGCGTTGACCTCGGGGACCACCAGCGGCACGTCGTCGTCCATCCGGAAGGCGCCGGAGTTGTCCACTGCCACCGCGCCGCGGGCCGCCGCGATCGGCGCCCACTCGGCCGACACCTCGTCGGGCACGTCGAAGACGGCGACGTCCACACCGTCGAAGACCTCCGGCGCCAGCACCTGGACGACGACGTCCTCGCCGCGCACCCGCACCGTCCGCCCAGCCGAGCGCGCCGACGCCACCGGCCGGATCTCGCCCCAGACGTCCGCCCGCTCGGCGAGCAGCGACAGCATCACCGTGCCCACCGCGCCCGTCGCGCCCACCACGGCGAGCGTCGGCCGCCGCCCGGCCTCGTTGCCCGTCGTCGTCACGTCCTGGTCCTCCCGTGATGTGGTGCCGGTCTGGTCGGTGGTGCCGGTGTGGTCGTCGGCAGGGGCGGTCATCGGCCGGTGCCGGCGTAGACGACGGCCCCGCCATCCGGGTCGCCGAGCTCGAACGCACCGTGCACGGCCCGCACGGCGCTCGGCAGGTCGGTGTCCCGCACGACGACCGAGATGCGGATCTCCGAGGTGGAGATGATCTCGACGTTGATGCCGGCGTCCGCCAGCGAGCCGAAGAACCGCGCCGACACGCCCGGGTGCGACTTCATCCCCGCGCCGATCAGCGACAGCTTGCCGATGTGGTCGTCGTAGAGGGTCCGCTCGAAGCCGATCTCGCCCTGCACCTTGGACAGCGCGGTGAGTGCGGTGCGCCCGTCGGCCTTGGGCAGGGTGAACGAGATGTCGGTGCGGCCCGAGCCGGCCACCGAGCCGACCTGGACGATCATGTCGAGGTTGACGTCCGCGTCCGCCACCGCCCGGAACACCGCCGCGGCCACCCCCGGCTTGTCCGGGCAGCCGACCACCGTCACCTTCGCCTCGCTCAGGTCGTGCGCGACACCGCGGATGATGGCCTGTTCCACGAGCTGTGCCTCCGGAATCTCGGTGACCCACGTGCCCGGCTTCGAGGAGAACGACGAGCGGACATGCACGGGGACGGTGTAACGGCGGGCGTACTCGACGCACCGCAGCATCAGGATCTTGGCCCCGCAGGCGGCCATCTCCAGCATCTCCTCATAGGAGATCCGGTCGATGCGCCGCGCGTCCGGGACGATCCGGGGGTCGGCGCTGAACACGCCGTCGACGTCGGTGTAGATCTCGCAGGCGTCGGCGTTCAGTGCCGCGGCCAGCGCCACCGCGGTCGTGTCCGAACCGCCGCGACCGAGGGTGGTGATGTCCTTGGTGTCCTGGCTGACGCCCTGGAAGCCGGCGACGATGGCGATCGCCCCCTCGTCCAGCGCGGCTCGGATCCGCCCCGGCGTCACGTCGATGATCCGTGCCCTGCCGTGCGCGGAGTCGGTGATCACGCCGGCCTGGGAGCCGGTGAACGAGCGGGCCTCCGCCCCCAGCGTCGTGATCGCCATGGCGAGCAGGGCCATCGAGATCCGCTCGCCGGCGGTGAGCAGCATGTCGAGCTCGCGGGCCGGCGGCAGCGGCGACACCTGCTCGGCGAGGTCGAGCAGCTCGTCGGTCGTGTCACCCATCGCGCTGACCACGACGACCACGTCGTTACCGTCGCGGCGGGATTCCACGACGCGCTCGGCGACTCGTTTGATGCGGTCCGCGTCGGCAACGGAGGACCCACCGAACTTCGCGACCAGGAGCGCCATGGCCTCAGGTTACCGAGCACCGACGCCCACTCGCCGGCCTGAAGCGATGATCATGCGGATGTCATCCGGCCGACGGCACGCTGGGCTGATCCGGCACGTTGTGCCAGGGTGACGACACGGCCGCACGATGACGCCCGGACCGCCCGGGAGCCCGGCCACGCAGCCGCACCTATCGGTCCTCGACGCCGAGGGCCGCCCCAGAAGGGACCTCCGCAATGGCAGTCAGCCTCGCCAAGGGTGGCAACGTCAGCCTCACGAAGCAGGCCGCCCAGGCCGGCACCGCCCAGCTCACCGCACTCAACGTCGGCCTCGGCTGGGACGCCCGCACCACCACCGGCACGGACTTCGACCTCGACGCCTCCGCGATCGGCGTGAAGACCGACGGCAAGGTGCTCAGCGACAGCTACTTCGTCTTCTACAACAACCTCGCCACCCCGGACAGCTCCATCACGCTCACCGGCGACAACACGACCGGCGAGGGCGAGGGCGACGACGAGTCGGTCATCATCGACCTGACGAAGGTCCCGGCCGAGATCGAGCGCATCGTCGTACCGGTCTCCATCTACGACGCGGCCAGCCGCAGCCAGAACTTCGGCCAGGTCCGCAACGCCTACATCCGCGTCGTCGACCAGGGTGGCAACGAGCTGGTCCGCTACGACCTCTCCGAGGACTACTCCACCGAGACCGTCGTCATCTTCGGTGAGGTCTACCGCAACGGCGCCGAGTGGAAGTTCCGGGCCGTCGGCCAGGGCCACAACGACCTCGGCGGCCTCGCCCGGGACTTCGGCGTCAGCGTCTGAGCCGGCCGGGCGTCAGGCCGGGGCAGGGCGGCGGTATGCGTGCCTGGCAGGTCGTCGAGCCCGGGCCGATGGCCGGCCGGCCGTTGCGCCGCACCGAGCTCCCGGTGCCCGAGCCGGGCCCGGGACAGGTCCGGCTGCGGGTCGACGCCTGCGGGGTATGCCGAACTGACCTGCACCTCGCCGAGGGCGATCTCGCCCCGCGCCGGCCGCGCACCGTCCCGGGGCACGAGGTCGTCGGCCGGGTCGACGCGATCGGCCCGGCTGTCGACGAGCGTGGCGCGGGCGGGGTGCGCCTCGGTGATCGGCTGGGCGTCGCCTGGCTCGCGTCGACCGACGGTACCTGCGTGTACTGCGCGCGCGGCGCGGAGAACCTGTGCCCGGCGTCGACCTACACCGGCTGGGACGTCGACGGCGGGTACGCGGAGTACGTCTGTGTGCGCGCCGACTACGCCTACCGCCTGCCGGGCGGCTACTCCGACGCCGAGCTCGCGCCGCTGCTGTGCGCCGGCATCGTCGGCTACCGGGCGTTGCGCCGCGCGGAGCTGCCGCCTGGCGGGCGCCTGGGCATCTACGGCTTCGGCGCCTCGGCCCACCTCGCCGCCCAGGTGGCGATCGGTCAGGGTGCCCGGGTGCACGTGCTGACCCGGTCGCCGGCGGCCCGCGCGCTGGCCCTCGACCTCGGGGCCGCGTCCGCGGCCGGTGCCCACGACCGCCCGCCGGAGCCCCTCGACGCCGCCGTGCTGTTCGCCCCGGTGGGGGAACTGGTCCCGGTCGCGCTGGCGGCGCTCGACCGTGGCGGGACGCTGTCGGTCGCCGGCATTCATCTCACCGACATCCCGTCGCTGCACTACGCCGAGCACCTTTTCCAGGAGCGCGACCTGCGCAGCACGACCGCGAACACCCGGGCGGACGGCGAGGAGTTCCTGGCGATCGCCGCCGAGACGCGGCTGTCGGTCACCACCTCGCCCTACCCGCTCGACGCCGCCGACCAGGCCCTCGCCGACCTGGCCGCCGACCGGGTCACCGGCGCCGCAGTGCTGGTGCCCTGACGCTGGTGCCCTGACGCTGGTGCCGCTGACGCTGGTGCCGCTGACGCGGGTCCCGGTCAGCCGGCGGAGCGGGCGGAGCCGAGGCGGCGCAGTAGCAGGGTGCCCGCCGCGGTGAGGGCGGCGGCGGTGGCCACCTCACGGGGCAGGCGGTGGCGGGCCTCGTTCTGGATCCGCTCGTGGAACCGGTCGAACCTGCTCGGCCACGGGCTCGAGCCGACGAAGTACCTGCCGACCTTGTCCGTGTCGGGCAGGCAGGCACCGGTCATGCCGGCGAGGACGGCGAGCCGGCGACCGGCGGGCGCGGACGCGGTCAGCAGCGCCATGGCGGCGAGCCCCGCGACGCCGTCGCGACGGGCGATCGGCAGCCACTCGTCCTCGGTGTTCGGCCCGGTGCCCCAGTGCGGCATCGCGTCCATGACCAGGTGGGAGACGAAGCCGGCGGCGAGCGCGGACGCCGGGTTCCGGACCGCCATACCGACGAAGGCGCCTGCGCCGACGTGCGAACTGATGATCACTGTGATGGACCTCCTCGGGGAGCGGCGCGGCCGGCCGGGCGCCTGACGTCCCAGCTCCCCTCCCTACCTTGCCGGTGCGGCCCCGTGCCGCCGCATGGGGGTGCCTGTCGGCACCGGATCCCAAGCCGTTGCTTATGCACGTGCAAAGGCACCTCCTGATGGATGGTCGGAGTGTTACGCGTCTGCGCAGGCGGACGCGCAGCCATCCGCCGACGCCGACGCGCGGGCACCTGCGCGAGCGAGTGCGCATGATGGACAGATGGCCGCACGGCGTAGCATCTGGGTGCACAGCGCAGCGATACGTAGCTCACCGCTGCGCGGCGGGCCGTCGCCCGCCGGCTATCGATGCTTAGAGTAACGAAGTTTGCTGAGTGTGATCGGGGCAGAGTGATCGGAGCGGAAAGGGCGCTGAATGATCGTCGGCCTGCTGGGATGGCCACTCCCGGGCGGGTACGGCAGGCCGGTGGCGGAGGCGAGGGCGCAGTGGCGCTGGCGTCCGAACCGGACCGGGCGGGGTTGCGGCGCGTAGCGGGCTCCCCGCACGGGGCCCGCGGTGCTGTCCGGGAGTGCCGGCTGCTCGCCGTGCGGGACGTCGTGCCGATGATGCCGCCGGGGCTCGTGCTCTCGGCCGTGTGGCGGCTGGACGGTGCCGGGCAGATCCTCGTCGGGGCGCTGCCCCGGGGCCATCCCAACGGCGGCCCGCGGGGCAAGCGGGTCCTGTGCGGCGAGGGCGTGTGGGAGGCCGAGCTCTTCCCGTCCGACCGGGAGATCACCGAGGAGCTCGACCTCGTCGAGCCGGGTCCCGCCGCCCGGCCGGTCCGGATCGTCGTGCACGGCCCGGAACGGGACATCGTCGGCTACGTCGACCAGCCCCGGCTGCCCACCGAGCGGCGGGCCCGGCTGACAACCGGCCTGCGCCGCGACGCCCGCCAGATCCGGATCCGGGCAGGCGGGCGGATCTGGTGGATCCGGGCGACCAAGGTGTTCGGTGTCCGCGTCGTCCGGGAGCACGGCGTGGACATCTACCGCACCCGCGGCCTGCACGCGGTGTTCGGTGAGGAGGCGGACCAGCTCGACGTCAGCGTCGTCCTGCTGATCCTCGCCTCCGTGCCCAGCTCGGCGTACGCGCCGATCCTGGGCTTCTGACCAGCCTGGTCAGCTCAGGCGCCGACGACGCGGCGCCCCTCGAAGGCGCGCCCGAGCGTCACCTCGTCGGCCCATTCCAGGTCGCCGCCCATGGGCAGGCCACTGGCCAGCCGGGTCACCCGCAGCCCCATCGGCCCGATCTGGCGGGCAAGGTAGGACGCGGTGACCTCACCCTCGGTGTTCGGGTCGGTGGCGAGAATCAGCTCGGTCACCGTGCCGTCGGCCAGCCGGGCGACGAGCTCGCGGATGTGCAGGTCGTCGGGCCCCACGCCGGCGATCGGATTGATCGCTCCGCCGAGCACGTGGTAGCGGCCCCGGAACTCCCGGGTGCGCTCGATGGCGACGACGTCCTTGGACTCCTCCACCACGCAGATGAGCGAGTCGTCGCGGCGGGGGTCGGCGCAGATCCGGCACAGCTCGGCCTGGGCGACGTTGAAGCAGCTCCGGCAGAACCGGACCTTCTCCTTGACCTCCGTCAACGCGGCCGCCAGCCGGCGCACGTCCGCCGGATCGGCGGCCAGCAGGTGGAACGCGATCCGCTGGGCGCTCTTCGGCCCGATGCCAGGCAGCCGCCCGAGCTCGTCGATCAGATCCTGGACGACGCCCTCGTACATCGACGCGCCCGCCCGTCAGCCCGACGGCTGCTCGCCGCCGGCCACGGGCCTCGGCCCGCCACCGCCGCCCAGCAGCCCACCGAGATCACCCAGCGCGCCGAGGTCGAGGTCACCCAGGCCGCCGAACGCACCCCCGCCGCCGCCCGCGCCTGGCGCCGCCGGGCCAGGGCCGCCGAAGCCGCCGGCCAGGCCACCGGTGACCGACCCCATCCGCTCCGCGGCCAGCCGGTGCGCGTTCGTGGTCGCGTCCCGGACCGCGGCGAGGACCAGATCGGCGAGCGTCTCGGTGTCGTCCGGGTCGACCGCCTCACGGGAGATCGTCAGGTCGACGAGCTCACCACCGCCGTTGACGGTGGCCCGGACGAGACCGCCGCCGGATGTGCCGTCCACCCGGGCGGAGGCCAGCTCCTCCTGCGCGGACAGGAGCGCGGCCTGCATCCTCTGCGCCTGCTGGAGGATCTGCCCGAGCGGGGCGGCACCCCCACCATCGCCGGGAGCGCCACCGCCAGGGGTCTGCGGGTTCGACATGTCGATGAGCCTACGTCCTCAGGTGGCCGGGATCTGCTCAATGATCGTGGCACCAAGCCCGGTGCGCAGCAGGGACATGGCGGCCTCCTCGCCGCCGCGCGCCCCGTCCGGCTGGCTCGGCACATCCTCGTCGTCGAGGGATGGCTCATCCCCCGGGGCGGGAACCGGCCCGCCGCCGCCCCTCCCATCGGCACCCGCGTCCGCGTTCCCGGTACGGCTGCCACCGCCCTGCTGGCTGGCGCCGTAGCCGCCGCCCGGGCTGTGCCCGTTGCGACTCGCGCCCGCGACCTGGCCGTTTGCGGACGCCACCCCGCCTGCCGACGAAAACCCGCCTGCCGGCGAGGGGCCGCCCGCGGAGTACGGTCCGCCTCCGGGAGCCTGGTCACCCATGCCGTTCTGGCTGCCCCCGGCCGGACGAGAGCCGCCGGGCGCGAAGCCGTTGCGCCCCGAGCCGCCGTCGGCGCTGCCGGGCCCGCCAGGGCCCGCCGCTCCTGGTCCTGGTCCACCCGCGCCGCTGTAGCCGACGGCATCCGCAGCCGACCCTGCTGCCGACAGGCCGGGTCCGGGACCCGGGCCATCGCCGCTGGCCCGAGGCTGTGCGCCGGCTTCCCAGCCGGGACCGGCCGTAGGCGTGCCGCCTCCCCAGCCGGGGCCGGCCGCGGGGGCGTTGCCGGGGGCTGGTGGTCCGCCCCCGGGCCGTCCGCCGCCGGGAGCGGGTCCCGCACCGCCAGCCGGCGCGACGCTGACCCGCCACGATCCGCCGAGCCGTTCCGCGAGCGCGGAACAGAACACCTCGCCGTTGTTGCCCTGCCCGAACATCCGGCCCATCGTCGGGGTCGCGAACGCGAGCACGACCTCGTCACCGCGCACATCGGCGACGCTGGCGTGGTCCTTGAGGATGGCGTGGGTCTTCCGGCTGCGCCGCCCCGTGAGTGCCAGGACCTCCTCCCACAGCATCCGCAGCCCCGCCGCGTCGATCAGCCCGCCGCCGGCCGCGGGACCGCTCGGTCTCGCGGGACCGCCGGGACCGCCGGCCGGTCCCGCGGGACCGGTGGACGGAGCCCATCCCCGAGGGCCGCTCACGGCGGGTCCGGTCGTGACCTGGCCAGGCATCGCCGGCGCCGGCGCGGCAAACCCGCCCCCGCCTGCTGCGGCGACGCCGCCGTTGCCGGTCGGCTCGCTGACGGGTCGGGTGGCCTGCGGTGCGGGCGTCGGAGCGGCTGCGGCGGCCGGGAGCGGAGCGGAGCCGGAGCCGGCGGCGGTGAAGGCGGGTGGGCCGGTGACGACCGCGTGGCGTTCCAGGCGCTCCAGGCGGGTGAGCAGCGCCGCGGGGTCCGCGGAGGCGGCCGGCAGCAGGGCACGGGCGAGGATCAGCTCGAGCATGAGGCGGGGACTTGTCGTCCCCCGCATCTCCACCAGGCCGGCGTGCAGCACGTCCGCGGTGCGGGACAGCTCGGCCGGCCCGACGGCGCTGGCCTGCCCGCGCATCCGGTCGATCTGATCGGGGGAGAAAGTGTCCAGCAGGCCGCGCTCGGCGGCGTCGGGGACGGCGGCCATCACGATGAGGTCGCGGAAACGGTCGAGCAGGTCGGTGGCGAACCGCCGTGGGTCGTGCCCGCCGGAGACCACCTTGTCGACCACGGTGAACAGGGCGGCCCCGTCGCGGCGGGCGAGCGCGTCGACCGTCTCGTCAAGCAGGACGCCGTCCGTCATGCCGAGCAGCGCCACCGCCCGGTCGTAGTGCAGCCCGTCGTCGTCCGCGCCGGCGAGCAGCTGGTCGAGGACGGACAGCGAGTCCCGCACGGAACCCGCACCCGCCCGGACCACCAGCGGAAGTACCGACGGATCGACGCGGACACCCTCCCGCTCGCAGATGGACGCGAGGTGGTCCCGCAGTACCCCCGGCGGGACGAGCCGGAAGGAGTAGTGGTGGGTCCGCGACCGGATCGTCGCGATGACCTTGTCCGGCTCGGTGGTGGCGAACACGAACTTCAGGTAGGGCGGCGGCTCCTCGACGACCTTGAGTAGCGCGTTGAACGCCGCCGCCGTCACCATGTGCGCCTCGTCGACGACGAACACCTTGAACCGGGCCGACGCCGGCGCGAAGAACGCCCGCTCTCGCAGGTCACGGGCATCGTCGACGAGACCGTGCGAGGCGGCGTCGATCTCGGTGACGTCCATCGAGGACCCGGTGCGAATGCCGACGCACTCGTCGCAGACCCCGCAGGGCTCCGGCGTCGGACCGTTCACGCAGTTCAGGGAGGCGGCGAGGATGCGCGCCGAGGACGTCTTGCCGCAGCCGCGCGGCCCGCTGAACAGGTAGGCGTGGTGCAGCCGGCCGGTGGTCAGAGCCTTGCGCAGCGCGTCCGTCACATGTTCCTGGCCGACGACCTGGGCGAACGTCGCCGGACGGTATCTGTTGTACAGCGCTGCGCTCACTGGCCTGCTCCGCGTGCTCGACGAGACGATCGGCGAAACGAGAGGACCCCCCGCACACCCGCCAGAGCCCGCTTACCCTTGCTGCCTTCCGGCCCTGGGGGGGTTCACGAGGGTAACGCCGCACGAGGGGTCTGCTGTGCAGTCTAGCCGCCCCGGGACGATCATGAATGCGGAGGTCCGCCACGACCGTGTTGCCCTGTCACTTCCTGGCATCCGCGACGCCGGACGCCTGGGCACCGGTCGCCGGATCAACGACTGACGCCGACCGCTCCGTAGATGCTGATCTGCGCGTGGGTGACGTCGGCGCTCGCGTCGGCGCCGGGGCGCCAGCGGTGGACGGGCTGGATGCCGGGCTCGACGAGCTCAAGGCCGTCGAAGAAGCGGGCGATCTCCTCGCGGCTGCGTAACTGCGTGGGGATGCCGCGGTCACGGTAGGCCTGCGCACCCTGCTCGGCCGCGGCGGGGTCGAAGTCGGGGGTGGTGTGGGTGAGGGAGAGGTAGCTGCCGGTGGGCACAGCGTCGAGGATCGTGCGGATGATGGTGAAGGGGTCGTCGTCGTCCGGGAAGAAGTGCGGGATCGCGTTGACGGACACGGCGACGGGCCGGGACAGGTCCAGGGTGTCGTGCAGCTCGGGGGAGTCGAGGATCGCCCGCACCTGGCACAGGTCGGCGTCGAGGTAGGCGGTGCGTCCGGCCGGGTTGCTGGTCAGCAGCGCCCGGGCATGAGCGAGGACGATCGGTACCACCCCCGGGTCGCACATGGCGTCCGGCGGCTGGTCTGGCTACGGCTGGCGGTCCTGTGCGCGCCGGTGAAGATCGGGGTTCATCCTGGTCCGAGGAAGTCAGCTGAGGGTCGCGGGCAGAAGTTCGAATGCGCGGCAGTGGCTGGGAACAACGATCTGGAAGTCCTTGCGGTCGACCGTCGCGACCTTGGGTGTGCCCAGGCGTTCGGCGGTAGCGACGACCGCGGCGTCGACTGCGTCAAGCGGAAGATCGGCGTAGCGCCTCACCAGTTGGGCGGCGCGGTCGAAGTCGGCAGTTGTCGGCGCCTCCACGTCAAGCTCCCTGGCCGCCAGTGACTCCAGGAACGCGGCGGCCAGTTGCGGCGTTCCGTGCCCCCGCCGCGCGAGCAGGTAACAAACCTCGGTGGTAAGCATTCAGGTTCTTTGTTGATGTTGCTGTGGGTAGTCGGGTTGTGAGTCTGGTTCGGATGTTGTTCGGATGCTCGGCGCATCAGATCTGATGCGTGTGGTGATGTGATGGAGTGCCGCCGCTGGAGGAGATGCCGTTTGAGGGCGTGATCGCTCTCGTGCGCGCGCAGGCGGAGTTGCTCGGTGAGCTGCGGGCGAAGCTGGCGGACCGGGGCCGGCAGCTCGAGGACCGGGACCGGGTGATCGCCGAGCAGGCGGGGCAGGTCGCCGAGCTGGTGGCGAAGGTTGCTGACCTGGAGCGCAAGGCGTCGCGGAACTCGAGGAACTCCTCGTTGTCCCCGTCGACGGATGATGTGATCCCGGGCCGGAAGACCTCGAAGCCCCCGGCGGGCGGGTCCGGGTCGGGCGGGAAGAAGCGTGGCCAGCAGCCCGGCGCGGACGGGCGGACACTGGCCTGGCGGGTGGAGCCGGACCGGGTCGAGCCGCACTTCCCGGTCGGGGCGTGTGGCTGCGGGGCGGCGCTGGCGGACGCGGCGGTGGTGGGGATCGCCCGCTCGCACCAGTCCCACGATCTTGAGCCGGCAGGGTCACCGTGGTCCAGCATGATCTCTACCGGGTCGTGTGCGGCTGTGGGTGCCCCCGTGTGGCCGCCCGGCTGGACGGCGTGTCGACGGCGCCGGTGTCCTACGGGCCGGAGCTGCGCGCGCTCGCGTTGTATCTCCTGGTCCGCCAGCACCTGCCGGTCGAGCGGACCCGGGAGGCGCTCGTCGAGCTGTGCGGGGTGGCGGTCTCCGCGGGCTGGCTGCACTCGCTGCTGGCGCTGGGGGCGGAGGCGGTCGAGGAATCGGTCGCGGAGATCGAGGAGCGGATCGCCGGCGAGACGGTCGTCGGGTTCGACGAGACGCCGCTGAAGGTCGGCCCGAAAGGCGAGAAGCGCTACGTGCTCTCGGCGTCGACGCTGCTGTTCACGCTGTTCATGCTGGGCCGCCGGGACAAGGCCAGCTTCCGGCTGTTCCTGCTCGGGCGGATGCTCGGGGTCGTCGTCCACGACCGCTACGCCCTCTACGACTGCGAGGAGTTCGCCGGTTTCCTCCACCAGCTGTGCGTCTCGCACCTGTTGCGTGACCTCCAGGACGCGGTGGAGACCTACCCGGAGGCGATCTGGCCGGTCCAGCTCAAGCAGGCCCTCCAGGGCCTGGTCCACCAGGCCAACCTCGCCCGCGCGGCCGGGCTCCGCGAGGTCCCCACCGAGCTGCGCGATCCGCTGATCGCCGAGTACCGCGGCGCGGTCCGCGTCGGCCTGGCCGACGTCCCCCCAGCCGACAAGGGCAGGAAGCAGCCGGTCGGCCGCTGCCTGCTCGAGTGCCTGCGTGACCGGCAGCAGGACGTGCTCCGTTTCGTCTTCGACCTCGATGTGTGGCCGACGAACAATCTCTCGGAGCGGGACCTACGGCCGTTCAAGACCCAGCAGAAGATCAGCGGCCGGCTCACCTCCGCGGCCGCGACCGCCTGCCGCCTCCAGATCGCCAGCTACCTCTCCACCGCCCGCAAGCACGGCGTGTCCGCCCTGCACGCCCTCCGGCTCGCGTTCCGCGGCACCCCCTGGATGCCACCGGCTGCCGTCGTCCCCACCTGACAGGCACCCGCCCGATCCCGCCGTGCCTGCCCCGCCCGGCACGGCCCACAGCCATGCCCACGAACGCTACTCACCGCAAAATCTCTAAACCAGCTGAATGCTTACCCTCGGTGATGACCATCGCGGGAACTACCAGGGGCTCGGCGGTCGTCACGAGGAAGTGAGCACACGACTCATGGAACTTGTCCCGCTTGTTGATCGCGGCGACGAGTACACCGGTGTCGACAACTATCACCGGTCTGGCTCGCCTAGTGTCTCGTGATTCTGTTTAATTTAAATGATAGAATTACGGGATGGATCTGGAAGCAGAAAAGAGGGCGGAGCTCGAGGCGCTGATCAACGGTCCGGGTGTTCCTGCGAAGGTGGCGACGCGCG